>ERZ772971.8-NODE-8-length-121933-cov-22.716446_pt1 | contig 121933 bp, 105 predicted proteins | sample MGYA00511943_ERZ772971 | MGnify/ENA primary metagenome ERZ772971 (study PRJEB29015, sample SAMEA2737929) | human oral metagenome | biome: human oral; feature: human-associated habitat; material: dental | place: China | collected 2144 ... | reverse complement strand
GGCTGGTGTGCGGCGACCTCGTGCTCGACCGAGTCGCATTGCGAGTCTTCCTCAAAGCCCGCGAGGTCACGCTCACCCCCAAGGCGTCGATGCTCCTCGACTACCTCATGACCCATCCCGGCGAACTCCACACCCGCGAGCGGCTCCTGGCCGCGCTGTGGGGAATCGACTTCGCCTCATCGACGCGGGCCGTCGACCACCGCATCCGCGAGATCAGGAGGGTCCTCGGCGACGACCCGACCCAGCCGACCTACATCGAAACGGTGCCGTCCGTGGGATACCGCTTCATCGGGGCGGTGCGGGCATGAAACGGATTCGTCTGCGCAGGCTCGTCTTCGTGCTTCTGCCCGCGGTCGTCTGCCTCGGCGGCGCCGTAGCGTGGCGGTTTTCGGGCGAGTCCCGCTACCTCCTTGTGAAGTTCCCGCTTCCGACTCTGCTCGCCTCCGCCGGGCTGTTTCTCAGCCTGTGCGCTTGGATCGCCCTCGCCTGGCGAAGCGGCAGAAAACGAGAGTACGCCGACGGGTTGAAAGCCGGCCAGGAAGAGCTGCGCCAATCCCACCGCCAGTTTCTCCGCCGCCTCGACCACGAGCTGAAGAATCCTCTGACGGCGCTGCGAGCCGCCGCGGCCAGCCACGACGCCGAGGATCCGAGCTGGTCGATCGTCACCGCGCAGTCCTTGCGCATGAGCCGCCTGTTGACCGATCTGCGCAAACTCTCCGAGCTGGAGACCTCCCCGATCGACATCGAGGACGTGGATCTGGAGGAGACCGCGCGCGACGCCGTCGACGCCGTGGCCCAAGAGCTCGCCGCACGCGGGGAAAGCAGATCGTTCTCCCTGAGCTTCCCGGAGGCGCCCTGGCCGCTTTCGCATGTGGCCGGCGACGCCGACCTGCTCTATTCGGCTGTGTACAACCTCGTCTCGAACGCCGCGAAATACTCGGGCGCCGAATCCGTCATCGAGATTCGAGGCTCGGAGGGCCAAGGGACCGTCACCGTCGAGGTCGCGGACACCGGTATCGGCATTCCCGCCGAGGACGTCGGCGCGGTCTGGGACGAGCTCAGCCGGGCGAGCAATTCCGGCGGGCATCCGGGCAACGGCCTCGGCCTGGCGCTGGTGGCGACGATCGTCGCACGCCACGGCGGGACCGCGCAGATGAGCTCCCGCCTGGGAGTGGGAACCTCGGTGTCCGTCACCCTCCCCTCGGTGCACTCGGCGTGAGGCCAGCCGAAGGGCAGCCAGCACCGTCGACAGGCGCAGCCGCCAGCCTCGTCGCCGGCGGTAGCCGTGCCGCAATCGAACGGGCATCGCGGCTCGAGCCCGGCCGACGGCCGTTTCAGACCAGGCCGAGCCTCGTCAGAGCTTTCGCCAGCCCGTCGTCGTCGATGGGGTCGGTGACGATGTCGGCTCCGGCTTTGACGTCGTCGTGCGCGTTGCCCATCGCGACGCTGACGCCCGCCGCGGAGAGGACTTCCATGTCGTTCGTCGAATCCCCGATGGCGACGGTGTCGGCGATCGGGACGTCCAAGTACGCGGCGACGTCGGCGAGCCCCGTCGCCTTGGACACGTCTCTTATGAGGATCTCTCCGACCTCCCTGGCCCCCGTCTGGACGGTTCCGGGATCCGCTCGCAGGGAGTCGCCGAGTGCGCGGTCGAGGCCGTCGATGGTGATGTCCGATCCGCGGGGAAGGACGAACGTCGCCTTCGATGCGGACCGGGGCTCGCCGTAGTCCAAGTAGGGGGCGATCTGGCGCCTGTAGGGCATCCACGCGTCGTCTTCGTCCTCGTCGGGCCTGGTGAAGGCTTCGAGGAACGAGTCGGACGCGTAGAAGACCTCGGGCGCCTGCCACAGCCACGCGATCCCGTGGCTGCGCAGGACCTGCGTCGAGCGCCGCAGCGTCTCGGCGTCGATCCGTCTGTCGGCGATCACGTCTTCGTCGACGCGCACGTAGGCGCCCGCGGCGCCGACGAGCCCGGTGAATCCGAGGTCCCACAGCCACGGGTAGAGTTCGGGGATCGAGCGGCCCGTGCACAGCATGAGTCTGTTCCCCGCCTCGGCCGCCGCGACCAGGGCCTCACGCGCCGAGTCGGGCACCGTCTGGCGTTCGTCGATGAGGGTGCCGTCGACGTCGATGAAGATCAGCCTTGTCACACGCCAAGCCTACCCAGAATCGCCCTCCCGCGCCGTAGCGAGGGAGGGCTCCGCTCACAGTTCGGCGATGATCTTCTCGACGCTGTCCTTGGCGTCCCCTAGGAGCATCTGGGTGTTCTCCTTGAAGAAGAGCGGGTTGACGAGGCCGGCGTACCCGGCGTTGCCCATCGACCGTTTGAAGACGACGACGCTGCGGGCCTCCCACACGTGGAGCACGGGCATGCCCGCGATGGGAGAGCCGGGCTCCTGGGCGGCGGGGTTGACGGTGTCGTTGGCCCCGACGACCAAGACCACGTCGGTCTCGGCGAAGTCGCCGTTGATCTCGTCCATCTCCTCGACGATGTCGTAGGGCACTTTGGCTTCGGCCAGGAGGACGTTCATGTGCCCGGGGAGGCGGCCCGCCACCGGGTGGATGCCGAAGCGCACTCTGACGCCGGCCTCGCGGAGCTTGCGCGCGAGCTCGGCGACCGGATACTGGGCCTGGGCCACCGCCATGCCGTAGCCCGGCGTGACGATCACCGATCCGGCCTCCCGGAGCGTGCGGGCCAGGTCCGCGGCGGTGGTCTCCCTGTGCTCGCCGCTCTCGCCGCTCTGGCCGGCCGGGGCCGCTCCGCCGGATCCGAATCCGCCGAGGATCACGGAGACGAAGGATCTGTTCATCGCCCGGCACATGATGTACGAGAGGTAGGCGCCCGAGGAGCCGACGAGCGCCCCGGTGATGATGAGCAGATCGTTGCGGAGCGTGAAGCCGGCCATGGCGGCCGCCCAGCCCGAGTACGAGTTGAGCATGGAGACGACGACGGGCATGTCCCCTCCGCCGATCGCGAGCACGAGGTGCGCGCCGAGCGCCAGGGCGACGACGCTCAGGATGGCGAGCGGAACCGAGGCCGCCGCCTGGGACGGGGCCCGGACGAACCACGCGATGCAGGCGACGCAGGCCGCGATCGCGCCGAGATTGAGCCAGTTGCGGCCGGGGAGCGCGAGGGGGGCGCCCGAGATCCTCGCGGAGAGCTTGAGGTAGGCGACCACCGAACCGGTCAGCGTGACGGCTCCGATGAAGACGGCCAGGCCGATCTCCCCCATGTGGAACGGCTCGACGCGTGAGGCGGAGGAGGGTCCGCGCGGCCAGTCGATGAAGGAGTTGTACCCCACCAGGACCGCCGCCAGGCCGACGAAGGAGTGGAGGAGCGCGATGAGCTCGGGCATGCCCGTCATCTCGACTCTGCGCGCCTTCCATATGCCCGCGGCCGCGCCGATGGACATCGCGACGGCGACGAGGGCGAAGGTCTGAACGGATTCGTTCCTCGGGGAGCTGACGGACACCCAGACGGTCGCCACGAGGGCGAGCGCCATGCCCGCGGCGCCCAGCAGGTTGCCGCGGCTCGCGGTCGCCTGCTTGGACAGGCCCGCCAGGGCGAGGATGAAGAGGACGGCCGCCACGATCGACCCCAGCGACAGGAATCTGCCGGCCAGGTCGGACGAGCCCCCGATGACGTTGGGGATGTCGTTCACGTCGCTCAACTCCTCTGGAACATCTTGAGCATCCGGTGGGTCACCGCGAAGCCGCCGAAGATGTTGACGGATGCGACGACCGTCGCGACGAAGGCGAGGATCTGGACCCAGACGCCGCTGGCGGCCGTCCCGATGACGGCCCCGACGACGATGATGCCCGAGATCGCGTTCGTCACCGACATGAGCGGTGTGTGCAGAGAGTGGGTGACGTTCGTGATGACGTAGAAGCCGACGACGACGGCCAGGGCGAACACCATGAAGTGACTCTGCATCTCACGCGGAGCGGCCATGACGAGCCATGCGAACAGCGCTGCCGCGCAGAGCGCGGGGACGAGGCTCTTCCACCTCCTCCATCGCGGCGGGGTCCGCCTCGGGGAGGACGGCGCGTCCGGCTCCTCGCCGCCCTCGGACGCGCCGGACGGGGCGGGGGGCGGCGCGGCGGAGACGTCGACGGGAGGCGGCGGCCACAGGATCTCCCCCTCGAGGGTGACGGTCATGCTGCGGACCACCTCGTCGCCCATGTCGAGGGTGAGGACGCCGTCCTTGCGGGGCGTGGCCAGAGCGAAGAAGTTGACGACGTTCTGCCCGTACAGCTGGGAGGCCTGCCCCGGGAGGCGTCCGGGCAGGTCGGTGTATCCGATGATGAACACGCCGTTCTCGGTTCTGAACACCTCGCCGGGCCGGGTCAGCTCGCAGTTGCCGCCGGTGGAGGCGCCCATGTCGACGATGACCGAGCCGGGCTTCATCTGCCGCACGGCCTCGGCGGTGATGAGCAGCGGGGCGGGCTTGCCGGGTATCTGGGCCGTGGTGACGACGATGTCCGACTCGATCGCCTGGCGCGTGTAGACCTTCAGGGACAGGGCCTCCTGCTCGGCCGACAGCGCCCGGGCGTAGCCGTCGGAAGACGTCTGCTTGACGGGTATCTCGACGAAGTCGGCCCCCAGGGAGGCGACCTGTTCGGCGGCTGCGGCGCGCACATCGGTGGCCTTGACGACGGCGCCCATCGAGCTGGCCGTGCCGATGGCCGCCAGGCCGGCGACTCCGGCGCCGATGACGTAGACGGTCGCGGGGGGAACCTTGCCGGCGGCCGTCACCTGGCCGGTGAACAGGCGCCCGAACGCGTTGGCCGCTTCGACGACCGCGCGATAGCCGGCGATGTTCGCCATGGAGGAGCGCACGTCCATCGACTGCGCGCGGGAGATCCTCGGCACCGCGTCCATGGCCAGGACGGTGATCCCCATGGAGGAGAAGACCTCCACGTCGGAGGAGTGCGCGTCCGGGTCGACCCGGCAGACGAGCGTGGCCCCCGCCTTCACGAGCGCGAGCTCCGCGTCGGGAGGCGTGTCGAGGCAGGTCACGACGTCCGCGCCCCACGCCTGTTCTTTCGTCACGATCTGCGCGCCGGCCTGACGGTACTGCTCGTCGAGGTAACTGGCGTCCAAACCTGCGTCCTTTTCGACGCACACGTCGTAGCCGAGCCCGATGAGCTTTCCGACGGTGTCCGGTGTGGCAGCAACTAGGGATTCCCGCGTGTGTGGCTCCTTGGGCACGCCGATGAGCACCTTCACTCCTCACTTCGTCATCACTGAACGCGGGGCCTCCGCCATTGGACGGCCCCGGGGACAAGCCTACTGGCTCGCGGACGCCTCTGTCATTCCCGCGGCGGGGGCCGCCGCGCAGCCGGCCTCCTCCGCTCCCCGCGGCGTCAGGGCCGGCGGGGGCGCGAACGGCCGCTCCCCGCAAACGCGTCTCGGCAGTCCGCACCGACGCCGCACCGGATTCCGCCGGCTCACCGGCCCCTCGCCGAGGCGACGCGCACGATGGCGCGCTCGAGGGCGAACTGGGCGTCGCGGGAGGCGCCCTTCACTTCGGCGTCGGCCTGGGCGACCGCGAGGATGGCGGCGGCCAGTCCCTCCGAGGTCCAAGATCCCACGTCTCGGAGGGCTCGCTTGCGCTGCCAGGGCGCCATGGCCGGGTCTCCGTCGCGAGGGGGGCGGTTGCGCTGCGCCGCGGCGATGGCCAGCTGTCGGAGCTTCGAGGCGAGGGCGGCGACGATGGGCACGGGAGGCGTGCCCGTCGCGATCGCGTGCCGCGCCAGGGCGACGGCCTGCCCCGCCCGTCCGGACACGGCGGCGTCGGCCACCGCGAACTGGCTGGCTTCGACCCGCCCGGCGTAGTAGGTGCGCACGGCGTCTTCGTCTATCGTCCCGTCGACGTCGGCGAGGAGCTGGGATGTGGCGGCCAGAAGCTCTCCGACGTCCCGTCCGAGGGCGTCGACGAGGGCTTCGACGGCCGGGCGCGTCATGGTGCGCCCGGCTCCCGCCACGTCCGATCTGACGAGTTCCGCCTTGTCGGCGTCGGTTTTGACGGCCGGGATCTCGCAGCGCTGGTATCCGGCTTCGGCGATGGCGTCGAGGAGCCTCCTCCCCCGCGTCCCGCCGTCGTGTCGGGCGATGAGGACGACGTCCTCCTCGGGCGCGGCGACGTATTCGAGCGCGTCGGCGAGGAAGGCGTCGTTCATCTTGTGCAGTCTGGAGGCGACGATCGCCCTGGGTTCGCCGAAGAGGGAGGGGCCCGCCAGGGTCCTCAGAGTGCCGGCGCCGTACTCCTCGGCGTCGATCCTGGTCACCGCGGTCGTCCGGTCGCGCTCCAGGGCGGCGCGGACGAGCCGGGCGACGGCCCTGTCCCCGACGACGGGCTCGCCGACGAGGAGGAGAACCACCGGGGCGAGGTCGAGCCTGTCCCAGGCCGGGCCCTTCGGTCTGCTCTGTCGTGCCGCCACGGGTCAAGTATCGCACGCTCATCCGACGGGCCGCTCGCATCGCGAAGTCACCTCGGATCCGCGGACGACGATCGTCCCGCATGCGCGGGTGGTGTACAGGTCGGCCGGCGCGTACATCTGGAGCATTCGGGCCGATGGGTGCCCGTAGGAGTTCTCCCCCACGGAGACGAGCGCTATGGAGGGCCGCGCGTTCCTGGCCAGGCGGGCGGATTGGTCGGCGCTGCCGTGATGCGCGACGACCATGACGCGCGCGGGTTCGACGGCCGAGGCGAATCGAGACTGGGAGGATGCGGGCTGGTCGCCCATCACGAGCAGTCCGCCGGGGATCTCGACCCTGACGGCGATGGACTGCGCGTTCGCCTCGGCGTCTCCCGGCGGGGCGTCGCCCCTCGGCCAGAGGACCCGCACCGCCGTGGCTCCGTCCCTCCCGCGCCTCTCCTCGCCCTCGGCGACGGTTTTCGCCGTGATCCCGCGACGTGTCAGGTGTTTGTCGAGCCATGCGCCGTTGACTCGGGGATCCATGTTCGGCGACACCCACACTTCGCCGACGTCGGCCGCGTCGAGCACGCCGGGGACGCCGCCTATGTGGTCCGAGTGGGCGTGGGTGAGGACGAGCAGGTCGATCGAGCCGACCCCCGCGGCCCGGACGCACTGGGACGCCGCCTCCCCCGGCGGCCCGGCGTCGACCATGATCGTCAGCCCGTGGGCGCGGACGAGGACTCCCGCCCCCTGCCCGACGTCGCACTGGACGATCTGCCAGTCGTCGGGGATGTCGGCCCCCGCCGAGCGCGCCTGGCGCCAGATGAGCGCCGCGAGCAGTGCGAGGGCGGTCAGGGCCGCGAGCGGGCGCTTGACGGCGAGCATCGCGGCGAGGATGGCCAGGCACGCCGCGAACGTGGCGGCGTTCGAGATCCCCGATCCAGGCCAGCGGCTGAGGGTCGTGGCGACCGCGTCGATCCACCAGGTGCACATGCTCGCGGGGACGAGGAGCAGGCTCGCGACTCCGCCCGCCCACGGTGCGGCGAGGGCGGCCGCCAGGCCGGCGACGGTGAGCGGGGCGACGACGGGGGCGACGAGCGCGTTCGCCAGAACGCCCCAAGCCGAACCGTTGTCGGTGAACAGCGCGAGGATCGGCAGGCACGAGATCTGCGCCGCCAGGGGGATGGCGAGCGCCTCGGCCAAGAGGGGAGGCATCCGCGTGGCGAGATGGTCGGCCAGAGGGCCTCCCACCACGATGATGCCCAGCGTCGCGCCCGCTGAGAGGTAGAAGCCGTAGCCGGTGGCCGTCCACGGGTCGAGCGCGACGATCGCGATCGTCGCCGTCGACAGCGCGGACACAGCCTGCGTCGAGCGCCCCAGTGCGAGGGCCGCCAGGACGACCGCGGACATGGCCACCGCTCGCATCACCGACGCTTCGGGCCCGACGAGGGCCACGAGGCAGCACACCGACGCGGCGGAGAGGGCAGCCGCCGTGCGCCTGGCGCGGCGCCCGACGACGCCGAGCACCATCGCCAGGAGGATCGAGACGTGGCCTCCGGAGACGGCGATGAGATGCGTCAGCTGGACGAGTCGCATCGCAGCCTCCAGCGGCGCTGCGAGTCTGTCGGAGCGCCCCAGCGCCACCCCGGGGACGAGCCCTCGGGCGTGGGCCGGGAATCCGTCGAGCCTGCCGGACAGCGCGTCGTCGATGCGCCCGACGATGCGGGCCCGCATCGTGGGCTCCCCGTCGATCCGGGTTGTCCGCGCGTACACCGCGCCAGCGGCCCGGCGTCCGCTGGCGACCGGTTTGATCCGACCGCTCGCTTCGAGGCGCTGTCCCGTCCGCGCATCGCAGGGCATGTTCCATACGAGCATCCGGACGTGGCCGCCCACCGGCAGGTCTCTGCGGCCGGCCGCCATCCTCTCGGGCCGGACCTGTCCGGCGCAGCCGGTGCCCGCGCGCGCCGGGTCCTCGTCTACGACCGCGGTCAGCCGGACGTCGCCGCCGGAGGCGACGGCCTGCCGGACCCCTTCGGGAGCGGCGGCTTGCAGATGCGCCCAGGCGACGCTCCATCCCACGCTGAGGCCGGCCAGGCATGCCAGGCCCATGCGCCGTGCGTGCGCGGCGCCGCGGCGAGGCCGCCCGGCCGCGGCGCCGGGTCCGGGTCCGTTCCCGGCCTCCGGCTCGCGGCGGGCCGACCCGACGGCCGCCCTTCGCGCTCTCTCCCGGGCGAATCCCATGCCCGCGAGGAGCGGAATGAGCAGCGGGCTCGCCGCGGCCAGGGCGCCGGCCCGGCCCGTCCAGTCGGCGTGCAGGGACAGGGCGGCTCCGGCGAGCACCGACAGGGCGACCGGAAGCAGCCGGTAGTCCTGCCCCGGCGGTCGCATCGGCATCAGATTCGGACGGAGTCGCGGATCTTACTGAGCGTGGCCTTCCCGATGCCGGAGACGTCGAGGAGGTCGTCCACGCTCCGGAAGGGACCGTTCTTCTCCCGCCATGTGACGATGGCGGCCGCGGTGGCCGGCCCGACCCCGGGCAGTCTCTGGAGTTCTGCGGCGTCCGCCGTGTTGATGTTGACCGAGAGCCTCTTCCCCGGGGAGCCCGCGCCCGCCGCGCCTCTGCCCCGACTCCCAGGGGTGCCCGTCTGCTTCCCGGAGTTGCCGGTCTGCTCCCCGACGCCCGCGACGTGTACGTGGTCGCCGTCGGCGACCGGGGCCGCGAGGTTCGTCTGGCCTCTGTCCGCTCTATCGGTCAGGCCGCCGGCTCGATCGACGACGTCGTTGACCCTCGATCCCGCCGCGACCGTGTAGACCCCCGGTTTCGCCACTTCGCCGGTGACGTACACGACCGCCGTCGTCCCCTTGCCGGCCCCGTGCCCGGAGCTCTCCCGCGCGGATGCCGAGGCTCCGGCGCTCGGCGACGCCCAGCCGCCGGACGACGGGGCTTTCCCGCGTGAGGCGGAGCCCGATGGAACGCGCCGGGACGTGCCCTCTTCGACTATGCCCGAAGAGTCGGACCGCTCGGGGCGCTGGAACGCCGTCCATCCCCACACAGCCAGGCATATGAGGGCGAGCGCGGCGAGAAGGACTCGCAGGGCCATGGCGTCGAGCCTCCACCGAGGCCGCGGCGAGGCCGTCGCGAGGGCGGCGACGTCCTCCCCCGTTCCGGACGCGAGGGCCAGGCTCGCCAGCCCGCGGACGCCGCTTCGCCGACAGCCGGCGTCGCGGTCCTCAGTCCGGGAACGCTCTTCGGGCGACCCATCCCGGCGCGAACCCGGATGAGTCGAGCGGTCTGCCGGCGCAGTCGGGATTTCGGCCGTGTCGTCCGCGTCCCACAGCCGGCGCCCGAGGTCCCCGGCGAACTCGGCGTCGCGAAAGCCTGCCGGAGCCTGCCCTGCGGGAGGGCCTTCGCCGGCCCGATGCGGCCCGTCGCCGGGTCGCAATGGCCCGCCCTTCGCGCCGTCCAGCGGAGGGAATCTGAGATCGCGCATTCGCGGCGGTGGAGGTTTCATGCCTCGAGTTTTCACGAATGCCCTCCGGCGGGCCGGCCGGCGAGAGTCGGTGGGGATCGGGGCGACGCCGGAGCAGCTTGTGGACCGCTCGACATCCTCACGCTCCCGCCCGCTCCGGGCGCCGGCGATCGCGCCGGTTCCCGATCCGACCGTCGTTCCGGTTAGCTGCGACGAGGCTGCTCCGACGGGACCCGGACCGGCGAGGGGCGCGGTTCCGCAGCGGCGACGCCGCGGGTCCGGCGGGCCCGTCGCCTAGCGGGACGGACGCCGCCGCCGAACGGATGAGGCCGCCGCCGCGCGAGGCGCGGCGATCACGCGATGTAGCTCAGCGTCGCGGTCAGCGAGCGGGTCCGCCCCGGCTCCAGGGCGAGACGCGCCTTCGCGTCGGCGCGGTTGAAGGCGTCGGAGAGGGCCGAACACGGCTCGAGGGCGATCGACTGGCGTTCGGCCCTGGGCAGTCCGTCGCCGGTGAAGACATGGACCACGGGCGCCTCGCTCGGTTCCTGCGTCAGGAGCACCCGGGAACCGCGGGCCGGATCGCGCAGTTCGGTGACGACGACTCCGTCCTCGTCGGGCACGAGATGGGTGTAGGCCTGGTCCATGCGCAGCGAGCCGATGTAGTCGTGCCGCACGGGAGCCTTGACTCCGGCGAAGGCTGCGTCGCCGGGGAGCGGGATGATCCGCGAATCGGTCAGGATCTTCATGCGCGCCGGAATGGCGAGCGAGAGATTCGAGATCCCCGCGAGCCCGGGCATACGCACGTACGGGTGCCATCCCAGGGTGACGGGGGCCGGCGCGTCCGAGTCGTTGCGGACGTCGATCGTGACGCTGAGGTTCTCCTGCTCGTCGCTTCCGGCCTCCAGGGCCACGATCACGGTGATCTCGAGGTCCCAGGGGTAGCCGTCATCCCCCTGAAGGCTCCCCTTCAGGACCAGGGGGTCGCCGGTGCCGACGCGGGCGAAGTCGAGGCCGGTCACACGCCCACCCAGGCCCGACAGCTCGGCGCCGCCGGGAAGCCTGTGGCTGCGCCCCCCGAACGAATAGGCTCCGCCGGCCACGCGCCCGCACCACGGCGCCATGATGAGGCTCCGGTTTCCGATGTGCCCGTCGAGCTCCTCGCCGCTGACGTATCCGTCGATGACCTCGTCGCCTGGGCGAGGCTGCCACGAGAGCACCGTCGCGCCGCGTTCGGCGACGAGCGCCGTCGCACCGCTGGGCGAGGAGACCCGCCAGGCGGGCATTCCGAAGAAATCCTGACGTTCGACGGCGGTGACGTTCATGTGGCCCTCCTTAGGGGTCGATCTTAGGGGTCGATGGTGCCTTAGGGGACGATGTTGACCAGGCGCGGAGCGCGGACGACGATCTTGGCGGGTTCGCCGTCGAGGAACTTCCGCACTCGCTGGGAGGCCAGCGCCCGGGCCGCGAGGTCCTCCTCGGAGACGTCGGCCGGCACTTCGAGGCGGTCGCGCAGCTTCCCCCTGACCTGGACCACGCATGTCACAGTCTCGTCTACCAGAAGGGATTCGTCCTCCACAACCGGGAAGGCTTCCCGCGCCAGGGAGCCGGGGTGTCCGAGCCGCGACCACAGCTCCTCGGCGACGTGGGGGGCCACCGGCGAGACCATAAGCACGAGGGCCTCGGCGGCCCGGCGGGGGACCCTCGCCAGCGAGGTGAGGTGGTTGTTGAGGACGATCATCTTGGCGATCGCCGTGTTGATGCGCATCGCATCGTATTCGCCGCGAACGTCGGCGATCGTGCGGGCCAGGAGCCTGGCCGTCTCCCCCGTCACGGGCTCGTCGACGACGGTCGTCTCCCCCGTCTCCTCGTCGACGACGTTGCGCCACAGGCGCTGGAGGAAGCGCTGCGAGCCGACGACGGCGCGGGTCTCCCAGGGGCGCGACACGTCCAGAGGACCCATGGACATCTCGTAGAGTCTGAACGTGTCCGCGCCGTACTCCCGGCAGATCTCGTCGGGGGTCACGATGTTCTTCAGCGACTTGCCCATCTTGCCGTACTCGCGCGTGACGGCCCGTCCCCTCCATGTGTATCGGGTCTCGCCGCCGGATTCGGTCTCCTCGACCTCGTCCGCGGGAACGTACTGTCCGCGGGAGTCGACGTAGGCGTACGCCTGGATGTAGCCCTGGTTGAAGAGCCTGTGATAGGGCTCGGAGGAGCTCACGTGTCCGAGGTCGAAGAGCGCCTTGTGCCAGAAGCGCGCGTAGAGCAGGTGGAGAACCGCGTGCTCGACGCCGCCGACGTACAGGTCGGTCCCTCCGGATTCGTTGCCCTGGGCCGGGCGAGGCCCCATCCAGTAGGCCTCGTTCTCGGGGTCGCAGAAGGCCTCGCGGTTGTCCGGGTCGATGTAGCGAAGCTCGTACCAGCACGAACCCGCCCACTGCGGCATGGTGTTGGTCTCCCTGCGGTAGGCCTTGGGGCCGTCCCCCAGGTCGAGGGTGGCGTTCACCCATTCCGTCGCCCTGCCGAGCGGCGGTTCGGGCGAGGAATCGGCGTCGTCGGGGTCGAAGATGCGCGGCGAGTAGTCGGAGACCTCGGGGAGTTCGACGGGCAGGTGGCTTTCGGGCAGCGCGTGGGGGCGCCCGTCCTCGTCCCAGACGATGGGGAACGGTTCGCCCCAGTAGCGCTGCCGGGAGAACAGCCAGTCCCGCAGGCGGTGCGTGACGGCGGCCCTTCCCGCTCCGCGCGCTTCCAGCCAGGCGGTCGTCTCGGCCTTGGCCTCGTCCTTGCCCAGGCCGTCGAGGTTGAGCGTCCCGTTGGAGGAGTCGACGGCGACGCCGTCGCCCTCGTAGGCGGCCTGGTCGAGGTCCGGCCCGTAGGGGTCGTCCGCCGGGCCGATCGTCCGCACGACGTCCAGGTCGTAGGCGCGGGCGAAGTCCCAGTCGCGGGCGTCGTGGGCGGGGACGGCCATGATCGCCCCGGTGCCGTACCCCATGAGGACGTAGTCGGCCACGAAGACGGGGATCCGCTTTCCGTTGACGGGGTTCGTCCCGTACAGCCCTGAAAACACGCCGGTCTTGGTCCGGCCCTCGTCCACGCGCTCGACCTCGGTCTTGGCGTTCGCCGCCGCGCGATAGGAGGCAACGGCCTCCGCCGGGCCGGGCGCTCCGCCGGTCCACGCCTCCTTGGTCCCCTCGGGCCAGGCTCGGGGGACGCAGAGGGCATCGGCGTCGTCGTCCGCCCCCGGGGCGGTCCCCCCGAGGATCGGATGCTCGGGGGCAACGACCATGAACGTCGCCCCGAACAGGGTGTCCGGGCGCGTCGTGTACACCTCGAGGGAGCCGGCGGCGGGCACCTCGAACTCGACGACCGCTCCTTCGGAGCGCCCGATCCAGTTGCGCTGCATGACGCGCACCTTCTCAGGCCAGTCGATGGTGTCGAGGTCGTCGACGAGCCGGTCGGCGTACGCGGTGATGCGCATCATCCACTGGCGCAGGCTCCGTTTGAAGACGGGGAAGTTCCCCCGCTCGGAGCGCCCCTCGGCGGTCACTTCCTCGTTGGCCAGGACGGTTCCCAGGCCGGGGCACCAATTGACGGGGGCCTCGCTGACGTACGCCAGGCGGTACCCGTCGAGCACCTCGCCCTTCTCGCCTTCGTCGAGCTCGGCCCACGAACGGCCGTCGTCGAGGGTTCTCGCGCCCGAATCGAAGGCCGCGCGCAGCTCCGCGATGGGGCGGGCCGCTCCCCTTCCGCGGCCGTCGCGCCGCTCGGCCTCGGGGTCGAACCAGGAGTTGTAGACCTGCAGGAAGATCCACTGCGTCCAGCGGACGTAGTCGACGTCGGTGGTGGACAGGGAGCGCCTCGGGTCGTGCGACAGCCCGATCCTGCGGAGCTGGCGTCGCATGTTCGCGACGTTCTCCTCGGTCGTGACGCGAGGGTGCTGCCCGGTCTGCACGGCGTACTGTTCGGCGGGCAGGCCGAAGGCGTCGTATCCCATGGTGTACAGGACGTTCTTCCCGAGCATCCGCTGGTAGCGCGCGACGGTGTCGGTGGCGATGTATCCGAGCGGGTGGCCCACGTGCAGGCCCTTGCCCGAGGGGTAGGGGAACATGTCGAGGACGTAGTACTTGTCCCGTCCGACGTCGCCTTCGAGGTCTCCCACGGGGTTCGGAGCGTCGAACGTCCCCTCCGCCTCCCATCGCGCCTGCCACGCGGCCTCAATTTCGTTCGCCAGCTCGGCCGTGTACCGGAACGCCGGCGTTTCGGCGGCGAAGTCCTGCCCGCTCATCATGCTCCTTCGTTGTCGACGCTACGCCATAGGTTAACCCAGACGGTCCGTCCCCACCCGGTCTGTCCACTGTGAGCGTGACGCACTACGATCGGTGCATGAGCGTTTTCTCACGAATCATCGCAGGCGAGATCCCCGGCCGCTTCGTCTGGGCCGACGACGTGTGCGTCGCGATCGGCACCCACGAGCCCATCGCGGACGGCCACGTCCTCGTGATCCCCCGGGAGGAGGTCGCCAGGTTCACCGATCTCGACGACGTCGCCTTCGCGCACGTCTCGGTCGTCGCCAAGCACATCGGCAACGCGCAGATCCGCGCCTTCGGCGTGCCGCGCGCGATGGCCGTGATCGCGGGCCTGGAGGTGCCGCACGTCCACGTCCACGTCATCCCGGCCAGGAGCGAGGAGGACATCGTCTTCGCCAACGCCCGGGCGGGCCTGCCCGCCGAGGCCCTGGACGCGCCGATGGAACGGCTCCGCCAGGCGCTGCGGCAGGAGGGCTGGGGGGACTTCGTCCCCGAGGGCATGCACTCCCTGCGATGACGCCCCGGAAGCTCGAGGGCAACACGGGTCGAGGCCCGCATCTTTGAGCGCTTGCGAGCGACGTCCCAGGAGCCTAGCCACGACCCCGCGGCGGCCACGACGGTCCTCGCCCGTCAACGCGCCCTTGGGCGCCGGGATCCGGCCGCCTTCCGGTCGGAGCCGGGGCCGCCTCGTCGCTAGGAGCCGAACACGGCGGGCCACTGCTCCCAGAAGCAGACGGCGGCTATCAGCGCGATGGCCGTGTAGGCGCTGACCACGAACGCCCACCGCCCCTTGACGAGGATGCGGCGCAGGGCGTCCGGGCCGGGGATGTGGCCCGCCTGGACGCTGCGCGCCAGGACGTGCACGATGAGCGGGATCGTGACGAACCAGGTCACCAGGCAGTAGGGGCACAGGGCTCTCTCGACCGCGAACGCCTGATACTGGAACCAGACGAGCCATGCCGCGGCTCCCGCCATGCCGACGCACAGGAGGCGCCACACCCACGGGTTCAGGCGGCTGCCCGTGAGCAGGGCGAGGGCGAGGGCGACGACGCCGCTGAAGAACATGAGCCCGAAGAGGGCGTTGGGGACGCCGAAGAACAGGGCGTTGGCCTGGGAGCGGAGGAACGCCGAGCATCCCACCAACGGGTTGATGTCGCATGAGAGACTGGCGCCGGGGTCGGCGAGCTGTTCGCGCTCGGCCAGGACCAGGCTCAGCGACGCCCACATGCCGACCGCGCCGCACAGGAGCATGAGGACGGACAGCCCCCGCGGGGCGCCCCCCGCCGCCTGCTCCCGGCTCGGACGGGCGTCGCGGTCCTCGTCGACCCCGTCGATGTACCGCTGAAGCTCCTCGTCGCTGAGCGAATCGAGTTCCACCTGCGTCATGGTGCCTCCACATGTCAGGGAGGGCCCGGCTGCCGGACCCTCCTCCAGGCTACCGGACGCCCCTCGCCCGTTCGACGTATTCCTCGACGAAGGCCGCGGTCTCCTCCCATCCGGAGACGGCGCGGGCCTCGATTCCCAGGCGCAGGACCGGGAAGTCGTTGCCGCCTTCGTCGAGTCTGTCGCCGACGAAGAGCATCTCGTCGATGCCGATGCCCGTCTGAACGGCGAGCTCCGCGATGCCGTAGGCCTTGTCGATGCCCTTGCGGGTGATGTCCACCGACGTGGAGCCCCCCGAGCGGACTTCCAGGCCGGGGAGCCTGGCCGAGCACGCCGCCCGGAGGAGTTCCTTCTTCGAGCCGTCGGGATCCCACGCCCTCTTCGCTTCCAGCGGAGCCTCCTGGCCCAGAGCCGAGAATGTGATCTGGGAGCCGCGATCCTCCAGGATCGCCCCCCACGTCCGCTCCTCCCACAGTCCGAGGCGGCGCGCCTCCTCCTCGACCGCGGACATCGCCTCGCGGCGCTCCTCTCGACTCAGATCCCTGGCGTAGACGTCCGTCCACCGCCCGTCGCGCCGCACTGTGTATCGAGTGCCGCACGTGGGCATGAGGTGGAGTCGGGAGAGCTGTTCCTCAGTGGCCCGGAGGTTGCGCAGGAGCTGGGCGTCGAACTGGCCGAACTGCCCGCCGGATATCACGCAGACGTCCGCGACGTCCAGCAGGCTTCGCAGGGCCGCGGCCATGCGGTCCGGCAGCGGCGACTTGGAGGGCGCGAGGGTCTCGTCCAAGTCGAAGGCTATGAGCCTGTAGGAGCTCATGCCCGGTTGTTCTCTCCCGGCTTCAGGGCGATCTCGACGACCACGCGGCTCAGCGCGGGCAGGAAGAGTCCGAAGGCCGTCCACGCGACGGCGCCGAAGAGCTTGGCGGCGATCGCCATCCCTCCCCAGGGGACTTCGCTGGCCGCCACGGCGATGAACTCGAAGAGCCCCCACACGGCGAAGGACATTCCGGCGACGATCGCGAGGATCTGGACCAGCTTGGCGACGACGTGGGCCCGCTTGACCGAGAAGTCCAGGGAGAAGAGGGTGCCGAATCCCGACGGCTGGGCCTGGGGGTAGCCCTGGGGCGCGTACCCGTAGCCCTCTTGGCCGGGAGCGGGGGCCGAATAGGCCGACGGCGCCCATCCCTGCTGACTCGGCTGTTGCTGCTGGAAGCCGCCACCGGCCTGCGGATCGGCGCCGTAACCGGCCTGGGGGTCGCCGTAACCGATTTGCGGGTCGCCATAGCCGGCCTGCGGATCGGCGCCGTAACCGGCCTGGGGGTCGCCGTAACCGTGGGAACCGGGAGTATTGGGGACAGTCATGTCTATACCTTTCATGTGGCAATGCCGAGGAGACTCGAAACTGAAGAGTCAACAGGGCTCATTCTTATTCACCGAGAGGGTGGAGCGCCAGTTGGTTCGCAGGCCCGGGCATGAGTTCCCCGCTTAGCGAGCACCGCTTCCGCCGGGATCGAAGCCAGCCCGTCCGCAGGCCGGAGTCGCCCCGGAGCCGGGCCGCGCTAGACTGATACGGTTATGTGAGCTGCGGCATCGTGCGGCTCACGCCATTTCGTCGAATCCGAGGCGGAGGAACCACCTGTATGGCCACACCCCACATTTCCGCGCAACCCGGCGACTTCGCCCCGGCAGTCCTCATGCCCGGCGATCCACGCCGAGCCGAGCGCATCGCCGGCCAGCTCATGCCCGACGCCCGGAAGGTCTCCGACGTCCGCGGCATCGTCGGATACACCGGGACGCACGAGGGCCGTCCCCTCTCTGTCATGGCCTCGGGGATGGGCCAGCCGTCCCTGTCCATCTACGCCACCGAGCTGTACTCCTTCTACGGAGTCGAGCGGATCGTGCGAGTCGGCACCTGCGGCGGCCTGTCCCCCAAGGTGGCGGTGGGCGACGTCGTCATCGCCATCGGCGCACACACCGACTCGGCGATCGTCGACTCGATCTGCCCGGGCGTGCGCATCTCGGCGACCGCCTCGTGGAACCTCCTGAAAGCCGCGGCGGACGCCGCCGGAGAGGACCCGTCGGTCAAAATCGCCCCCGTCGTCTCGCGGGACCGCTTCTACGGGAACCCGGCCGAGCAGACCGAGCGCCTGGCGGGAATCGGCACGCTCGGCGTCGAGATGGAGGCGGCCGCCCTGTACTGCATCGCGGCCGAGCTGGACGGGCAGGCGCTGGCGGTCCTGACCGTCTCCGACCATCTGCTCGACCCCTCCCAGAACATGAGCGCGGCCGATCGCGAGACGAGGTTCGGCAAGGCTCTGGCTCTCGCGGTCAGCGCCGCCCTCTCCTGATCGGCCGCCGCATGGGACTCTCGACGTCGCACGAGGACTACCTCCGCGCCATATGGAAGCTGAACGAGTGGCAGGACCATCCCGTCACGTCGGGCGAGCTGACGCGCGCGCTCGGGCTGTCGCCGTCGACCGTCTCGGAGGGGGTGCAGCGGCTGGTGACGATGGGACTGGTCCGGCACGCCCGCTACGGCAAGATCTCCCTGACCGAGGAGGGGCGGATGCAGGCCCTCCGGCTCGTCCGAGCCCACCGGCTCATCGAGACCGCGCTCGTCATGTGGCTGGGGTACTCGTGGGACGAGGTGCACGAAGAGGCCGAGCACCTCGAACACGCCGTCTCCGAGACCTTCGTCTGCCGACTCGACGCCGCACTGGGGCACCCCCGGTACGACCCCCACGGCGACAGAATCCCCCCTCCCGACGCCTCGCTGCCCCACGCAGATCCCCCCGCCACCCTGGCCGACCTCGACGAAGGGGCCGACTGCGCCATCCTCCGAGTGGCCGACGACGACTCCCGAGTCCTCAAGGAGCTCTCCGACCTCGGCCTTCTGCCCGGCGTCCGCGTCGCCGTCCGGGGAACCCGGCACGGCCTGGGCATGGTCTCGCTGGACGTCGCAGGCCACCGGGTGGACATCCCGAAGAGCGTCGCAGCCGCCATCGCAGTCGAACCCAGCCAGCGGCATGCGGCCGATCAGGCCCATTCGACGAAGACGCAATCGACGTAGGCGGCAGGGATCCAGAGGCCGCCCTCCTCGAAAAGCAGGAGGTCGACGGCGTCCCACTCGCCTTCATCGATCGAATCCATGTTCTAATTATCAACCTCGATTCCGACACCCGCCGCGGATTGCCTCCCCGCCATTTGCCAACGCCTCTCGCAGTTGCCCTCGCTCGGCCGGAGGATCCGCCCCATCGCGTCCATTCGAAGTGACTCACCGCACAACGTCGAACGTCACACGTCCGCACGCTTGCCCGCGCCGACACCGCATGGTTAACTCGTCACCAGTTCATCAAGAGCAGCCGAGAGACGTGGCTCATCGACACTGCAGCAACCCGGGTGGCCGGGTGCTTCCGCCACGACCGATGGAGGGGTCCCATGATCGATCTGATCGACGTCCGCAAAGTGTACGCTCGACGCGGCGCCGAGCCCGTCATCGCCCTCGACGGAATCAATCTCACCATTCCATCGGGCGACATCCACGGAATCGTGGGCGAATCGGGAGCCGGGAAGTCCACGCTCATCCGATGCCTGACGGCCCTCGAGCGCCCCACGGAGGGGCGGATCCTCGTCGACGGCGACGACCTCACTCGACTCTCCCCCCGAGAACTGCGCAACGCCCGCCGCCGGATCGGCATGGTCTTCCAAGGCGGAAACCTCCTCGACTCTCGCACGGCCGCCCAGAACATCGCCCTGCCTCTGCAGATCGGCCCCGAGGTGCGCCGCAACCGCTCGGACGTCCACGGACGCGTCTCCGAACTGCTCCGGGTGGTGGGCCTGGAGGGACGCGCATCCTCCTATCCCTCCCAACTGTCGGGCGGCCAGCGCCAGCGCGTCGGCATAGCCCGGGCGCTCGCGGACAACCCCTCGGTCCTCCTGTGCGACGAGCCCACGTCTGCCTTGGACTCCGAGACGACCGACCAGATCCTCGACCTGCTCAAATCGGTTCGCGCCTCCTTCGGAGTCACCGTGCTCGTCATCACCCACGAGATGGGCGTGGTGCGCAGGATCTGCGACTCGGTCACGCTCCTGGAGCGTGGGAAGATCGCCGCGACCGGCGCGGTATCGGACGTCGTGGCGGACACCGCCTCGGCGCTCTCGCGCCGGATCGTGCCGAAGCCTTACATGGATCCGGACGCTTCGAGGGGGTCGGCGATCGTCGACATAGCCTTCACGTCCTCCCCCGGCGAGCCCACCGGCTCCCGGGTGCTCGGCCTGGCGGCCGAATTCGGCGCCGACATAGCGACGGGCTCCTTCGAAACGATCGGCTCGACTCAGGTCGCCCGCCTGGCCCTGACCGTCGATCCCGCCCACGCGCAGCGGATCGCCCGGAGCTTCGCCGCGGCGGGAGTGAACGCGGAGGTGCGCGCATGATCCCGCAGTGCGCTCGCCTGGCGGCCGGCAACGACGACTGGCTATGGTTCGACGACCCGGCCATCGAGGAACTGTGGCCGTCCACGCTGGAGACCCTCTCCATGGTCGGGCTCTCCTCCCTCATCGCCGTCGTCTTCGGCGCGCTGCTGGGCGTCGTCCTCAAGGCGACGCGACGCGACGGCCTCCTGCCGGCTCCCGCCGTCAACGCCGGACTGGGCTTCATCGTGAACATCGGCCGGTCGATCCCCTTCGTCATCATCATGTTCCTCCTCATCCCCTTCTCGCGCTTCGTCACGGGGACGGGATCGGGGTGGCTCGGCGCGACGATACCCCTGGGCATCGCGGCCATCCCCTACTTCGCCCGCATGGTCGAGTCGAATCTCGACGGAGTCGAGCAGGGCAAAGTCGAGGCCGCGCAGATGATGGGGGCGTCCCGCGGCAAGATCCTGACCGGGGTGCTCGTGCGCGAGTCCATGCCCGCCCTCATCCAGTCGACGACGATCCTCGTCATCACGCTCGTGGGGTACTCGGCGATGGCCGGTCTCATCGGCGGGGGCGGCCTCGGCTTCATGGCCCAGAGCTACGGGTACAACCAGAGCGTATGGTCCGTCCTCATCATCATCGTGGTCGTCATCGTCGTCATCGTCCAGATCGTCCAACTCATCGGCGACATGCTCAGCCGGCTGGTAGACCACCGCTGAGGAACTGCCAGTCGGAGCCCGCGCACCCGTTCGCGAAACCCATCGAACTCCGAGTGCGTTTCCTCGCGCCGGGCGATGAGGGTCGGATCCCCCGCCTCCCCGCGGCAGTCCGACGCCTTGGACCGCAGCACCGCCTCGCATCCAGGCCATCGCCCTCCACGCAGTAGCCCACACTTCGCTAAGGAAAAACCGATGAAGACAATCAAGGCATTCACCTCGCTCCTCGCCGCCGCAACCCTGGCCCTGTCGGCCTGCGGGGCCAGCGATTCGGCGGCGGTCGTCGTCGGGGCGTCCCCCGTGCCCCACGCACAAATCTTGAAATACGTCAAGGAGAACCTCGCCAAGAAGGCGGGCATCGAGATCGAGATCAAGGAATACCAGGACTACAACGTCCCCAACTCCGCCCTGAAGGACGGCGACATCGATGCGAACTTCTTCCAGCATCTTCCCTACCTGAAGGAAGCCTCCTCCTCCAAGGGTTACAAATTCAATCACGGAACTGGAGTACACATCGAACCGTACGGCATATATTCGAAAAAGATCAAAGATCTCAAGAAACTACCCAAGAATGCGCAAGTCGCGATAACCGATGATCCTTCGAATCAAGCTCGCGCGCTCGAGCTTCTCGCCAAGAACGGCATCATAACGCTTCCCAAGGACAAGAAAGCGACTATCTACAACGTCGAGAAGAACCCGAAGAACATCACCTTCAAGCCGGCCGGCGCTCCGTCGATTCCGAAGATCCTCCCGGACGTCGACATCGCGATCATCAACGGGAACTACGCTCTGGAGAACGGCCTGAAGCCTTCGAAGGACGCCATCTACCTCGAGTCGGGCGAGGGCAACCCCTACGCCAACATCCTCGCGTGGAACTCGGCGACCTCCGGCAAGAAGGCAGCCTCCATCAAGAAGCTCGACGAGCTCCTCCACTCCCCCCAAGTCGCTGCCTACATCAAGAAGACGTGGCCGAACGGCGAGGTCATCCCAGCCTTCTAGGCGGCGGACGCGGCGACGGGGCGGGCGGGACTCCTCCTGTCCGCCCCGTCGATCAGCCGCCTCGGGCTCCGTCCGCCTCGGAGCCGCTCGTGACGCGCAGCGAGGCGGTCGCGCCGCGTTCGGCGTAGGCCATGGCGTGATTGAGGGGCGTGTACGTCCCGGGCTCGCGGGGCGCGAACTCGACGAAGCCCCCCTGGGCGACGGCGACCGCGAGACCCTGCGAGCCGGCGCTTCCCGCCGAGCCCTGCGCCGGGTCGCATCGCTGCGCCGCCAAGCTCGAGACGTCGCAGCCCCGGCGGATCCGGTACGCACCCTCGTACCACACGGTGTCGAATTGGGCTCCGACCACGTGGAAGGGCAGGTCGAGGTTCGGCCCGGCGGAGATGACCCAGATGCGCACTCGCTCCCCCGTCCTGGCTTGGAGCGGTCTGTGAACGTACTGGAACGGGTATCCGTTGAACGCGACGGCACTGGGCGTGGCGCTGCGGACCGCGTCGGCGTCGGTGCCCTGCTTGAGGTTCGCCGACCAGTACTGCTCGGCCTGAATGAGGTAGTATTCGCGGTCCACGCGGTCGAGGCCGGGAGGATCGACGATCACAGCGCCGTGCATGCCGTTGGCGATATGGGTGGACAGCGGCTTGGTGCTGCAGTGGTACAGCCAGATGCCGCTGCGCCTGGCGGTGAAGGTGTAGGTGAGCGACTGCCCCGGAGCGATGGTGCGCATCGGCTGGTCGGGTGAGACGTCGCCCGCGTGGAAGTCGATCGAATGCCCCATCGTCCCCTTGTTCGTGAGGGTGACGACGAATGCGTCCCCGACTTTTCCGCGCAGGACCGGCCCGGGAACCGTCCCGTTGAAGGTCCATACGCGCTGTTTGCGGCCCGGCGCCACCTCCTTGTCGACCTCGACGGCTTCGAGCGCGATGCGATGCGTCGTCTCGGCGCTCGCCGGAGGGACCGTCGCGTCTCGCGCGGCGAATGACGGGCCGGGCTCGGCCGAGAGCTCGGCGTACGTCGGCTGGAGGGGGCTGCGCGAGGTCCCCGGAATTCCTCCGTGGTCGTGGCCGCCGCCCGACGCCGTCGTCCTCCCGGGCGAAGGCGAGGCGCTTCCGGCCCGATCCTTGCCCACCGCGACGATCGTCACGGTCATGCCCGCCTGCCGGTGGCCCACCACGGAGCACCAGCCGCCCATGTTCCCGTTGACGACTCCGACGTCGACGGTGCGGCTCTTGCCTGGGTCGATCATCCCCGTGGCGGCCCCGTTGTCGACGACGAGATCGTGCTGCTGGTCGCTCGTGTTGCGCACCGCGATCTGCAGGCGGTTGCCGCGGGGGACCTCGATGCGGGAGGGGGTGAAGGAGAGTCCCCTGACGGCGATCCTGACTTTCGTCACCTCGGCGCCGGGGTCGGAGACGGCGCCCCCGGCCTGGCCTCCCCCGCTCGGCGAGCCCCCTCCGCCCCAGGCCACGGCCACGACCAACGCGAGGGCGGCCAGTGCGGCGCCCAGGCTCAGTCGGGTGCGCGGCATGGCCCGAGGATGCCCTCGGGAGTCTCGAGCCGGTGAGGAGCCGGCTTCGCCGGAGCGCGGAGAGACGGCACCGGTCCGTGGGAGGCCCACGGGCAGCCCCGCCTTCTGCTCTCCGGCGGCCTTCCCCGGCTCCTGCGGGGCGGCCCTCTCCCCCGCCTTCCGGGCCGGTTCGCCGTCTGCGCCTTCGACTCGCCGCCTCTCGGACTGCCGTGGGCCGGCCTCCGGCTCCGGGGCGCCTGCCGTCTTCTGCCGCAGGGAGAGGACGGCGACGAGGAGGAGGCTCGTCGCCGCCGCGATCACCGCCAGGGTGAGGGCGGCCCGCTGCGTGCGCTCCGAGCGCGTGAGGACCGCCACGAGCATGCCGCCGTTGATGAGGAACCATCGGGCCGCCGCCGACGGCTCGACCTTCTCCAGGGTTCTGCGCAGACGCGTCGGCCCTCCCCCCATGACCACCGGCAGGAGGAAGGTGAGCGCTCCGATGACCGTCTGCACCGCTCCGGCGCCGATGAGCATGCCGTACTTGACATAGCCCGCACTCCCGGCGTCAACGCCGGCCGTCAGGAGCTGGACGGCCCACGTCGCCGCCGCGGCGAGGATCCACGTCATTCCCGCCCCCACGAACCAGCCGTCTCCGACGGAAAGCATCGATCCCCGCCACGACTGTGCGACGGGGACGAGGATGAGGGCGCTCGCCGCCATCCAGACGAGGACGGCCACCCCCGCGAGGCGGGCGAACCCTCCTGCCGCGAGGAGCGCGCCGCCGCACACGGCGCCGGCGAGCGGGGGAAGCGCCCGTCTCGACCATTCCACGGCTTTCGGGGACATGCGGGCGCGGGCGATCGTCGGGCCGAAGGTGACGAGCGTCCCCAGGATCGTCAGACCGACGAAGCCGAGCAGCATGCACATGGCATGGGCGAGGACGAGGTCGTCGTGGTGGAGGCGAACGGCCTTGCGCCAGAGCGAGGCGAGTGAATCGTTGGTCGCGTCGACGGCGAGGAGCGTGCCGAACGTCGCGCCGAGGATGAGGAAGGCCCCGGCCGTCGCGTGGAAGCGCAGGGTGGCTGCGGCCCGCCCGAGGAATCCGCCCTTCATCGCCGTATGCAGGGCCCACAGGTGCCACGCCATGGCGCCGATGACGGTGGCGGGCCCCGTCAATGCCAGTGCCTGGCCGGCGATCCCCGCTCCAGCGATCGCGATCCCGAGTTGGACGGCGCCGGCCGCCATGAGCACGAGTCTGGCGAGCTGATGCTTCTGGGACTGCTTCCTGCGCGTCAGAGCGTCGGCGAAATGCCACGTCCACACCAGGATCGCGCTGGCGACGAAGCCCAGCCCCGCGGTGTGGACGAGGTACCAGCGAGGCTCGGGCAGAACGGTTTGAAGCGCCAGGACGAGGAGGAGCGTCGCCGCCCAAGCCGCCTGGATTCCGAGCGTGATGCGATGCCAGAGGGAACGCGGGCGCAGCGCAGACGTCATGGCCCCATCGTAAGTAGTTTCCCGCCGTGCGACCATGGCGACAGCCGCGCCGGGGACCGCGGAGATGCGCTGTCCGGCCGTCGGCGGGCGGTTCGATGCCGGCGCCCGCGCGCTTGACCTCCGTCCGAATGGAAACCATGATGAGGGCATCGGAACAGTGGCGTCAAGCACATCATTGCTCCGACGCCGTCGATTGAGAACCCCGGAAGGAACGGTCATGTTCACCACTGCGCACCCCGACTCATCCCTCGCCGCGTCATCCTACGCCCCCGCGTACGACCGCTCGAAGCTCAGCACCGGAATCGTCCACTTCGGCTTGGGCAATTTCCACAGAGCCCACCAGGCCATGTACCTCGACCGTCTCATGGGCAAGGGCCTCGCCTTCGACTGGGGCATCTGCGGCGTGGGAGTCATGCCCCAGGACGCGAAGATGCGCGACGTCATGACGTCCCAGGACGGCCTGTACACGCTCGTCCTCAAGCATTCCGACGGGACGCTCGAACCGCGCGTCATCGGCTCCATCTCGAACTACCTCTTCGCCCCGGACGATCCGTCGGCCGTCCTGGACGTCATGGCGGACCCGGCGACGCACATCGTCTCTCTGACGGTGACCGAGGGCGGGTACAACATCGACGACGAGACCGGGGAGTTCAAGACGACCTCGCCGGGCGCCGTCCACGACGCCGAGCACCGGGACAGCCCTCAGACGGCTTTCGGCTTCATCGTCCAAGCCCTCGCCCGCAGACGCGAGCGGGGCGTCCCCCCGTTCACGGTGATGTCCTGCGACAACCTCCCCGGGAACGGGAACATCGCCCGAACGGCGGTGCTGGCCCAGGCCCGCATGGCCGATCCGGAGCTGGCGGAGTGGATCGAGGCGAAGGTCGCCTTCCCGAACTGCATGGTGGACCGCATCACCCCCGTGACCACGCCGGAGGACATCGAACACGTCGCCGGGGAGTTCGGCCTCCGCGACGGCTGGCCCGTCACGGCCGAGCCTTTCGAGCAGTGGGTGCTGGAGGATCGCTTCACCGACGGCCGGCCCCCGTTCGAGGACGCCGGAGTGCAGATGGTCGACGACGTCGTCCCCTACGAGCTCATGAAGCTGCGGCTGCTCAACGCCTCGCACCAGTCGCTGGCCCACTGGGGCCGCCTCATCCCCCAGGTGTTCGCGCACGAATCGGCCGCCGACGCCGACATCCAGGCCTTCACGCGCGCCTACCTGGACCGCGAGGCGCTGCCGACGTTGCGTCCCGTTCCCGGCATCGACCTTCCCGCCTACGTGAACACACTGTTCGAGCGCTTCACCAATGCGGGCATCGCCGACACCCTGGCCCGCCTGGCACAGGACGCCTCCGACCGGATGCCCAAGTTCGTGCTGCCCACGGTTCGCGACAATCTCGCCGCCGGCCGCTCGGTGGAACTGGGGGCGGCGATGTGCGCTGCCTGGGCTCTCGGATGCGAGGGCCGCGCCGAGGACGGTTCGCAGATCGTCGTCGACGACCAGCAGGGCGAGGCGCTCGTAGCCGCGGCGGCCAGGCAGAAGGACGGAGAGGACACCGCGTTCGTCTCCAATGAGCTCGTCTTCGGCTCGCTCGGCCAGGATCCTCGATTCGTCGAGGCGTTCACCGGGGCGCTGAAGGCGATTCGCGAGAAGGGAGCTCGCGCCGTCCTGCGCGAACTCGTCAGCTGAGGGCGTCTGCGGATGCGCCGGGCCGCCGGCGGGCGGCGAACCCCGCCCGCCGGCGCGCTCGCGGGGAGCCCGCGGCTCAGCTGACGGGCTTGAGAGCCGCGGCTCCGAAGGAGACGGAGAAGCGGACGCACCACAGGTCCACCGTCGGCCATCGGGCCGGGTCGAAGCCCTTGGGCAGGTTGTAGAGCTGGTCCCCGCGGTTTCCCTTGATCGGCGCGACGTCGAGATGGCGGTGCTTCTCCGCCGTGTGCCATCCGGCCTTCCCCTCGACCACCGGGCCCGCGCTCATCCACACGCGGACGTCCGGCCCGGTCGTCGTCCTGAGCCCGGCGAGCGCCAGTTGATACCGTCCGTCGGGCAGCCGGTAGAGGCTCGCCGTCCCGGCCGTCTCGTGTTCGTGGGAGACGAACGTTCCCCGCGAAATCAGCGTCGCCGTTCCCGCCTGCCGTCCCGACGAGCCCCCGGCCGACGCGGTCGGCAGTTCGTCGTGCACGTCGTTGTCCACCCACAGCAGCCAGGGCTGGAAGATCGCCAACCCCGCTGCCAGGACGACGAGCCCGAGCCCGCCGAGTATGAGGTACAGGCGTCGGCGCGAGCGCTTTCGGTCTGTTCGGGTCATGAGCGCACCTCCGCAAGTTATCCGTTCAACTATATCGCGTCGTTCGGATCGCACTTCGCACCCGAGGAGCGTCCTGACGCCTTCTTCAGGCCGATCAGCCGCGGCGACCGCTCCCGCAAAGGAAGCGTGCGGGCCACCGTCGAATTCGCCTCCTCCATGAGGGGATCCCGTGCCCGAGGGGCGTCCGGTCGGAGAGACGCCGGCCGGACGCCCCGAACTGGCTACTTCCCCCGCGCAGGCTGCTTCCCGTAGTTCGCCAGGCCTTGCAGCGCGTCGTCCATCTGGGCGTCCGAGAGGAGGGCGATGGGAGCGCCGCTGGCCATGGCGCGCAGGTGGACCTCGCACACGTATTCGAGGATCGGCAGCATGCCGACGGCCTTGGCCACCGTCGGGCCGATGGTGATGGCTCCGTGGTTCTTCATGAGGGCGCCGGTGCGGTCCCTCAACGCCTCGGTGACGTTCGCGGCCAGTTCGTCCGTGCCGAATCCCGCGTACGGCGCAACCCTGATGGCCCCGCCGAACATGACCGAGTAGTAGTGGGAGGGCGGGATCTCGTCGACGACGAGTCCGAGGGCCGTCGACGCCGGGGCGTGGTTGTGGGTGATGGCTCCCGCGTCGGTGGCGCGGTAGACGCTCAGATGGAGCGGAAGCTCGGATGACGGTTCGAGATCGCCGTCGACCCGTGCGCCGTCCGTGCCGACGACGACGACGTCCTCGGGGGCCATCTCCTCGTAGGGGACGCCGGAGGGCGAGATCGCGATGAGGTCTGCGGTGCGGATCGACACGTTTCCGGCCGTGCCGACGACGAGGCCTTGCCTCTGCATGAGCAGGCAGGTGTCGACCACCGCCCGGCGTTCGTCTTCCATGATCATGGCTGGGGCTCTACTTTCTCTCGAAGGCGTTCGGGTTGGCGAGGTGAGCCGGACGCTCGCCTCGGATGAAGGCCGCGATGTCGGCTGCGCCGATGCGCGCGGCCAGGCGCGCCGCCTCTTTCGAGGCGCCCGCCAGGTGGGGTGTGAGGACCACGCGGGGCGTCGACATGAGCCTGTGGTCGAGCGGCAGGGGCTCGGCGGGCAGGACGTCGAAGCCGGCCGCGAAGAGGTGGCCGGAGTCCAGGGCGTCGCACACGGCGTCGTAGTCGACGAGCTCTCCGCGAGCGCAGTTGACGAACACCGAATTGGCGGGCATGAGGGCCAGCGCCTCGGCGTCGATCATGTGGTGGTTGTCCGGCGTGGCGCGGGCGTGGAGGGTGACGATGTCGCTGCGGCGCAGCAGCTCCTCGAGGGTGTCGACGAATGCGACGCCCTCGCCCGACCGGCCGGCGGCCCACGGGTCGTGGACGAGGACGTCGCCTCCGAAGGAGGCCATGATGTGGGCGACTCGCCGTCCTACGGCGCCGTATCCGATCACTCCGACGGTGGAGGAGCCCACTTCGGGCCCCACGTTGTCGAAGATGTAGTAGTCGGATCGCCACTGGCCGGCCAGGAGTTCGGCGTTCCGCTGCGGGATCTGCCGCATGGCCGCCAGGATCATCCCCACCGAGTGCTCGGCGGTGGCCACGGCGTTGCGTCCGGGCGCGTAGGAGACGAGAACCCCGTGGTCGCTCGCCGCCTCGATGTTCACGTTGACGGGGCCCCCACGGCAGATGGCGATCATCTTCAGGTCGGGGCACGCCTCGATGACCTTCCTCGTGAACGGGAAGGTGTGGGAGAAGGCGACGTCGCACCCTCGGAGGGCCGCGACGAGCTCGTCCTCGTCGCCGGCGGCCTCCCTGACTTCGCCGACGTCGCCGTAAGGGGGAACCGGCCAGGTCGAGGCTATGGCGGCCAGCTGCGCTTCGGGGGCTGCGGCTGACATCGCCGTGCGCAGGACGTCGTCGGTGACGAAGCCGTCGGATGCCAGAAGGACTTTCATGCTCTCTCTCCATCGGTCGTGGCCTTGCGCAGTTCGCGCATCGGTTTCCATACGGGGCGCAGGGCTCGCCTGGTCTCCCGGAAGACGTCGTACGCGAAGGCGTAGACATCCTTCGCCTCCGGGTGCGGGTCGAACGCCTCCAGTGTGGCGCCCAGGGCTTCGGAGGCTGCGCGGACGTCCGGGAAACGACCGGCCGACACGAGGGCGAGCACCGCGGCTCCGCGGGCTCCGGCTTCGGGCGCGTCCTGGCGAAGGACGCGTCTGCCGGTTGTGTCGGCGAGGATCTGGCACAGGAGGTCGGAGCGGAAACCGCCGCCCGAGACGACGATGTCGCCTTCTATCCGCAGGGCGTCGATGCACTCGACGAGGGAGAACACGACGCCTTCGTACACGGATCGGAGGATGTCGGCGCGGCTGCTGGTCAGTGACATGCCCTGCCACGACGCCGAGGCGTTCGTGTCGAGGAAGGGCGCGCGTTCGCCTCCGGGAGAGGCGTACGGCAGGTAGACGACACCGTGCGCCCCGGGGTTCGCCTCGCGGGCTATCGCCTCGATGTCGCTCCAGGATTCCTCGTTCAGGCCGAGGGTCGAACGGATCCAGTCGAGGTTGGGCGTGCCCGTCATGGGGGCCATGAATTCGAGCACCTGGGTGCCGTTGCCCGTGGCGAGCACCATGGACAGGTCCGAGCGGCGGTCGGCGATACTGGGGAGGAGGACTCCGACGAAGCCGGTCGTGCCGAGGATGAGCCACGATGCGCCGTCGCCTACCGCGCCCAGCCCCATGCCCGTGACGGCGACGTCGATCATTCCCACGCCGACGGGCGTGCCCGCGGGGATCCCGGTGAGTTCGGCGGCTTCGGCGGACAGCGGGCTCGCCTGGCCGGCTGGATGGCGGATGTCGGGGAGGAGCCCGAGGAAACGGTCGAGGCCGAGGTCCGCGGCGAGGTTTTCGTCGTATCCGGAACCGTCGCGGACGTCGAGGAAGGTGCGCGAGGCCTCCGTGTGGTCCGTGGCCCGGACTCCCGTGAGCTTGAACCGAATCCAGTCCTTGCAGTTCAGGTGCGATGCCGCCTTGGCGACGGCGTCGGGATCGGTTTCGGCGAGCTCTTCGATGAGAACGGGGAAGAGACCGCCGAAGACCGTCGTTCCGGTGACGTCGAGCAATCTTCGGCCGCGGCCGTCGGCGTTCCATTCGTCGACGCGTCCGGCCGCGCGGCCGTCCATCCAGTTGGCGGCCCGGCGGGCCGGTTCGCCGTCCGCGTCGACGAGCCAGGCTCCGTCGCCTTGGCCCGTCAAGCCGATTCCGAGAACGGTGGCGTCGCCGAGCTGTGCCGCGACGTCGGCCAGGCATGCTACGACGGCGTCCCACAGGAGCGCCATGTCCTGCTCAGCCTCCCCGCGACCGCCGTAGTGAACCGGGACGGATTCGTGGTGGACTGCCCGGACCTCGCCCGTGAGATCGAAGGCGACGGCCTTGACGGCCGTGGTCCCACCGTCCACTCCGATGATGACTTCATTCATATTTCGCTCCTCATTGAGACAATCGGGGGCCGTTCCATGCGTGATCGTCGCCCGATTCGGCTATGCCGTGCGTTCCACGCTAATTTTCTCTGAAAGATTTGTCAACTGAAATGATAATATGAACCTGATTTTGCAAGATCGATGTAAAATTTCTTCGACATTGCCGAGCACCCGGAAGGCGACCAGCGACATGGCAGATTCGAACCCCGCGGCGCAGACCGACGCCGACGCCAAGCCCACCCCGGAGAGAAGGCGTTCGGCCATCGTGGACGCCGTCCTGGAGGACGGGACGCTGCGCATCGAGGGCCTGGCCGACTCCCTCGGAGTGTCGGCGGCGACGATATACCGGGATGTGCAGATCCTCGAGGACTCGGGACTGCTCACCCTCTCAAAAGGGGAGCTGCGACCCCGCGCATCCTCGACCGCCGAGCTTCCCCCGCGCATGCGGCGGATCCGGTCGCGCATCGAGAAGGGAGCCCTGGCCCAGGCGGCCGCGCGCCTCGTCTCAGCCGGGAACGCGGTGATCATCGACGACTCCTCGACCGCGCTGCCCATGGTCCCCGAGCTGGCGAAAGTCAACCCCCTGACGGTGATCACCAATTCGATGCCGGTCGCTCGGTCGCTGGCGGCGTCGAAGAACACCGAGCTCGTGCTCATCGGAGGCCGCTACTATCCCTGGGCCGAGGCCTTCTACGGAAGCTTGGGAACCGGCTTCGTCAAGAACCTGAGAGCCGACCTGTGCTTCATGTCCGACGCCGCCGTCTGGTACGACGGCGTGTACAACCCGACCGACTACGTCACGGATATGAAGCGGACGATGCTCGAGCAGTCCTTCCACCGAGTCCTCATGATCGACAACTCCAAATTCGCGCGCCGGGCCTGGCAGAAAACGACCTCGCTGACGACCTTCGAGACGATCCTCGTCGACGACGGAGCCACCGAGCAGCAACTAGACATGCTCGCGGCCAGCGGAGCGGAGGTCACGGTCGTGCCGGTGCCCGGACGGTGAGGCGGGGACCTGGATCCTGGCCGATGCAGGCTCTTGCCCATAGACTGATCCACGTACCGACTCGAGGAGGAGCAACATGGACATCGCGGTGATCGGCTCAAACATGGTCGACCTGATCGCCTACATCAATCGGATGCCGGAGGAGGGGGAGACCGTCGAAGCGCCCGACTTCACGATAGGCTGCGGTGGCAAGGGCGCCAATCAGGCGGTGGCCGCCTCCCGGCTGGGATCGGACGTCTTGATGGTGACGCGCGTGGGCAACGACGTCTTCGCCGCTAACACGATCGAGAATTTCGCCCGCAACGGCATCGACACCGCGCACGTGCTGCCCACGGATGCGACATCCGGCGTCGCGCCGATCTTCGTCGATCCCCAGGCGCACAACTCGATCATCATCATCAAAGGCGCGAACGCGCTGCTCACCCCCGCCGACGTTGAGGCGGCCGAGCCCGACATTGCCCAGTGCAGCCTCATCGTGCTGCAGCTGGAAGTGCCCTTGGACACCGTGTACGCGGCGATCGACCTCGGGAAGCGGCACGGCATCCCGGTGCTTCTCAACCCTGCGCCCGCCCATCCCGACCTCGAGCTCGACCGCGTCAGGGGCTGCGCCTACGTCATGCCCAACGAATCCGAACTGGCGCTGCTGACCCGCATGCCCGTCGACACCCTTGAGGACGTCCAGCGGGCGGCCAGGGTGCTCCTGGGCGCGGGAGTGGAGAACGTCATCGTCACGCTCGGAGCGCGCGGAGCCTTCTGGATCGCTGCCTCGCAGGAGAAGCTCATACCGGCAGTGGAGGTCGCGGCCGTGGACACGACCGGCGCAGGCGACGCCTTCATCGGCTGCTTCAGCCACTATCTCGTGGCGAGCGGAGACGTCGAACGCGCGCTCCGACTGGCCAGTCACTATGCGGCCGATTCCGTGACGAAGCTGGGCACGCAGACGTCCCTGGCCACGAAGGCCGAATTCGAAGCGGCCTTCCCCCAGCTGTTCTGACGCCCTCGGGAATAAGCCGGCGATCTCAGCCGGACCATATGCGTCTGGCAGGCCCCGCTCGCCGCAATAGAAGCCGACCGGCCGCTGTAGTGCAGGCCGGTCGGCTGAGAAGCTAGACGCAGCTGAGGCGATCGTTCAGCGAGACCCGTCCGCTTCCTTGTACAAGCCCGCCAGTCTCTGATCGAAATAGGGGCCTCTGATGGTGTTGCGGCCGACCAGCATATGCGAGGTGACCGAGCGGACATAGCCTTGGCCCGTTCCGTTGGCGTAGCTCTGCAGCCACGGGCCTCCGGAGGATCCGCCTTCGAAGTTGCATCCCTGCACCGTGTAGAAGTACCACGACTGCATCTGAGCGCGCGCGGTCTTCGACGAGCAGGACTTCATGGCCTGACCCCGGTCCAAATTGGCCGGATATCCGAAGATGTCGACGCCGAACGTCCAACTGCCTCCGGCGATGATGCCGTGCCCTCCGACCTTCTCATTGACCTTCCCGCCCGACGTTCCGTCGTGGGTCGTCACGAAGGCCACGTCGGAGTTGAACCCTACGGCGCTGTTGTTGCCTCCCTTGTCGATCCAATCTTTGTAGGCTCGCAGAGAAGCGGCCTGGAACTTCCCCTTCGGGGCCTTGCCGCGGTCGTATCCCGGAACGAAGACCCAGTTCTGGTGCCACTTCCCGTTCTTGCCGCCGCCGTGGACGCAGTGCCCGGCCGTGATCACCAGTCGCTTCGAGGAGCTCGTCACCGAGGAACCCGAGCAGACGTAGTCCTTCCCGTTGGTGGCGTTGCGGAAGAACACCTTGCCGTTGGTTTGGGAGTAGTTGGTGACCCGTCCGTCTGCCGTCTCGGCCTTCGTCGCCGAGGCATTGGCCGTCGGAGCCATGGGCTTGGCGACGACCTGCTCGGGAGCGGCCTTCCCCTCGTCCATCGGCTTGATGCTGTCTCCCGCTGCGGCCTGGGCCTGCGCATCGGCGATCTGCTCTGCACTCTCTATCGGCGTCGCATTGGCCATGCGCTCGGACGTCCAGTAGCTCTCAGCCGTCTGCCGGACGTAGGCCCCGTCACGCGACGAGTTCAGCGCCGTGGCCTGCTGGCTCTCCTTGGTCACGGTTTGGGGCTTGATGAGGTCATCGCCCTGGGAGGAGACGATAGGGGCCTTGACGGCGACGCTTTCGGACGATCCCTTCGACTTGGGCGTTTGATCCGCTGTCCCCTGGCCGTCGGCCGCGAATGCAGGAGCGGACAAAGCAAGCAAAGCAGCCATAATGCAGCTTGATATGTGAATAGATTTTTTCATCGTAACCTAACAATCACACCTTCAGAGCAATCCACTGTGATTCGATCGCTCGGAATATATTGGCTCATCGTTGCGCTGCGATAAGCACATTGTTCGACTATTGAATGATCAACTTTCTTCGTATCTAACGGATAAAGTCGATATTCTCGAGCATGAGCGCAATCGCTCACACGGCTAATTTAGGCGTCGAGTAGCGGGACGGTCAAGGCAATGGGGACTATGGACCATGCTCGGATTTCGACAGTCGCGGTCGACAGCGGAAAATTGAAATTTCAGTTAAATGGAGTCCCGAGCAGGCCTGCCAACGGCCGAGCAGGCTGGCGTCCGCGGCGACCCTCGTGCTCCCCGACTCTCCGAGAGCTGAACGCTCTCGCCGTGCGAAGCATGCCGTCATATGATGGGACAGCCGTCGGCGATGGTTCGGCGGTCACGTTGAGACGGCGGTTCGTCGTTTTCGCGTCATCACAATCGGAACCGGCACCTTCAGAGGCACCGAGACCGCTTCGGCGAAGGGTCGCGTTTCCGGCTGAACCCGGCAATACCCCTTTCACCCCTGCCGAGTTCGAAATTCCGCCGGGACTCGAACGGTTCCCCGCACCACTGCCGATCGGACAAGGAATCCCAATGGACTGTGTAACACTCAACAACGGCGTCAGCATGCCGATCCTCGGCTTCGGCGTCTACCAGGTCCCGCCCGAGGAGACCGAGCGGGCCGTCTCCCAGGCCCTGGAGGCCGGCTATCGCTCGATCGACACGGCCGCCGTGTACAACAACGAGGAAGCGGTGGGCCGCGCCATCGCCGCCAGCGGCATCCCGCGCGACGACCTGTTCGTCACGACGAAACTGTGGATCTCCGACGCCGGCGAGGGCTCGGCCCGGCAGGCCTTCGAGCGTTCGATGGACAAACTCGGCCTGGAGACGCTGGACCTGTACCTCGTCCACCAGCCCTTCGGCGACTACTACGGATCGTGGCGGGCCATGGAGAAGCTCTACACCGAACGGAGAATCCGCGCGATCGGCGTATCGAACTTCTTCCCCGACAGGCTCATCGACCTGATCAACCACAACGAGATCGTCCCGGCCGTCGACCAGGTCGAGACCCATCCCTTCTTCCAGCGCGTCGCCGACCAGAATTTCATGGACAAACTCGGCGTCCGGATCGAGTCGTGGGGCCCCTTCGCCGAGGGCCGCAACGGCCTGTTCACCCACCCGACGCTGACGGCGATAGGCGAAGCCCACGGGAAGTCGGTGGCGCAGGTGGTTCTGCGCTGGCTGATTCAAAGGGGCGTCGTCGTCATCCCCAAATCGGTGCGGCCCGAGCGGATGCGCGAGAACATCGACGTCTTCGACTTCAATCTCTCCGACGCCGAGATGATGGACGTCACCGCGCTGGAGACGGGCAAGAGTCAGTTCTTGGACCACAGGGACCCCGAAGCGGCCAAGTTCCTGAGCACGCTGACGCTCACCAACGAATAAAGGCGTCGTCAACGGTTCCGGGGGCGCCGACCACGGACGCCACCCGGACCGAGGTTCGATCGGAAGGATTGTGTCATGGCCACACCCAGCGTTCTCGTCGTCGGCTCCACAGGCAGCATCGGACGCCACGTCGTGCATGCTGCCGCGCTGCGGGGATTGGGGATCCGCGCGTTGAGCCGGGACGCGGCTCGCGCCAACCGCGCCTTCGCGGGGATCCCGGGAGTCGAAGTCGTGCAGGGAGACGCCACGGAACCCGCCTCCCTCCTCCGCTTCGTCGACGCCGTGGACGCCGTCATCCTCGTCCACGGCGACGATTCCCGCCCCGAGGGCGTCGATTACGGCGTCGTGCCCGCGTTGCTGGGGGCGTTGAACGGGCGCCGGCCGCACGTGGCGCTCATGTCCTCGATCAACGCCACCGATGCGTCGGGTCCCTACGCCGATCTGCTGACCTGGAAGCGGCGCGGGGAGCGCCTGTTGCGGGCAAGCGGGCTGGCCTACACAATCGTGCGGCCCGGATGGTTCGACGCCGTCGAATTCGCCGACGACCGTCCCGTCCTCGCTCAGGGCGACACGGCGAGGATGGGAGGGGTGCGCCGCGAACACGTCGCTCAGACGCTCGTCGAGGCGGTCCTCGCGCCGTCGGCATCCGGCCGAACCGTGGAGGTCTTCTCCGGGCCCGGCTCGCCGGTCTCCGACTGGGACGCGCTCTTCGCGGCAACCCAGGCGGATGCGCCCGGATCCCTCGACGGAGCCCTGGACCCGCCAAATCTCCCGCTGGACGGCGAACCCGCCCGGGTCGTGGCTGATTTGGAGCGCTTCGGGAAGAGGCCGCCGCGGTGAGTCCGCTGCGATCCGGCACTCGGTAGAGGCGCACTCCCCCACATCGACAGGGGCCTCCTGGCGAACGTCCGGGAGGCCCCTTGGCTACCATCAGCGTTCTCACAAATAACATAGATCGAGTGAGCCGAGAATCTCGCTCTTGACACAGTTCAAGTTTCTGACTCTGCCATGTCCGATCGGCAGCAACTCATTGGTTAGGTGGACCGATACAACCGTCGGCTGCTACCGATTTTCCAACCTGCCCGAAGGCCGCAGGTTCCAGGTTGCCTTTGAAGGAGCGGGTCCTTTCCAACAGAAGTGGATGTACGCTCTCGCACTGGGCTGCCACGCGGCACGAAAGTGCAAGACCGATCAAACGATTCAAGGCTACGTACAGAAAACACCTTTGGTTCGGCCGTGACATGGCCGGGTCCGAAGGCAGTAGAATCCTATTGGAGGTCCACCTCACCACAATCACATTTGACAATCGGGGGCGAAATTAGTATGACCACAGTGACAGAACGCATCAAGGAGATCAAACAACCGCGAGGCGGCTATCTTCCCTTGCGTAATTTCACGGTCACGGACATGGATGAGATTGGGGAAGTCACTTCCCCTGAAAACATTCGTGCAAATCTGGTTGGCATCGCGGTCGATTATCTCACACGTTTTACAACGTATGGCGATCCTGTCTCAGCTTTCGAAATATCATTGCACGGAGCGCATCTGATCCAAGACGAGACGACGGCTCTGAATCTTTTGAGGCATCTAGATGGTCTGACAGACGATTCAATACGAGCTGCGTGTCAGTTGGTTGGATATGACGTTGTCTACCGTGCCGGCCCATCCTGGTACAAGCCAGTACAATACATTAACCCAGATCAGAATACTATCAATAATATTCGAAAAATGGTTCAAAGAATGATAAATTTTCTAGAGTCGAACCCTCCGGTCATGGAAGGGTTCGACCTCACTGGCGGATACACAGATACTGTTTATATCGGCGATGGCGATATTTTGACAGAAAATGAACTATGGGACATAAAAGTATCTCGTTACATGCCAAACTCTAAAAACACCCTTCAAATTTTAATGTATTGGCTTATGGGCTGCCGTTCCATTCATCCGCAATTCCAATCAGTGTCAAATTTAGGTATTGTTAATCCACGACTGGGAAAAACTTGGACAATTAAAACTAGCGCCATTCCAAAAGATATAATTAAACAAGTATCAACAGATGTAATTGGATACAAAGCTTAATGTTCATTATTAATCTTTCAGCAAGTCATTACATGTATAATCACAAATTTATTGATAAATCAATCCTATAATTATTTAATTAATGACTGACTGTAATATACAATGTATTTAATGGATTTTTGTATCTTAAAAATATCGAATATGAATTCGATAAATCATATATGTATGCTCATAAATTTATCAATAAGACCAATAAACAGATTAAATTACATTATTTACAGTCAAAAAGTTGTGTCAAGCTTTTGAGTCCTCTGATTGTGGTTGAGAATCTCATAATGCCGAAAAACCACTTCTCGCACCTATTTCGTTTTTCATTGGTAAATATATTGAAATCATGATTAAACATGATTTAATCATCCAGCAAATAAATCGTCACGACCCTCTATCCACGGTGACATTCCACCTGAGGTAATCCCAGACACGGAACAGCCCCGCCGACAGACGGGGCTAGTTTCGATCCTCTCAACTTGCGTGGAGCTAAGGGGATTCGAACCCCTGACCTCTTCCATGCCATGGAAGCGCGCTACCAACTGCGCCATAGCCCCGTGCGGACTTCATAGATGTTACTCGAGCGGGCCTTTACCGGCAAATCGGAGGCGAGCGTTGAGATGCGGCTCACCGCAGGAGCTCATCGCCCACGAGATCCCCGACGGAGAAGGGGAATGCGGCGGCTGGCCGCCCCTACGAGCCGCCTCCCCTAGGCCTTCGCGCCGAGATTGTAGGCGTTGATCCTCCACGCGGGATGCCGTCCGACCTGGGAGGCGAGGATCGCCCAGTGGCAATTGTCCATGCCCCTGAGGCCGAACCAGTTCTCCGGGTCCATTCCCAGGAGCGCGCTCACCCCGCACGTGAGCGCCGAACCGTGGGCCACGACCACGACGGTCCCCTCCGCGCGTCCGGCCCATTCGTCGATCGCCGCGCTGACGCGCTCCCCCACGGCAGCCCTCGTCTCCACGCCGAGGCCCTCGGGCTGGCCCCCGGATGTCCAGGTCGCGAACTGCTCGGGCCATCCGCTGCGGATCGCGTCTCGGTCGAGCCCCTCCCACCGGCCGAAGTCGCGTTCCACCAGCCGGTCGTCGACGGCGACGTCCAAGTCAAGGGAATGCGCAAGGGCCTGGGCGGTCGAGTGCGCACGGGCCAGCGGAGAGCTGACGACGAGGCTCGGCGAGTATTCGGCCAGCACAGCAGCGGCGGCCTGGGCCTGGCTGCGTCCGCTGTCGTTCAGCGGGACGTCCAAGGACCCTTGGATCCGGCCGGCGATATTGAGATCCGTCTGACCGTGGCGCCACAGCACCACGCGGGAAGCGCTCACGCCGTGGCCCCGCTGTCCACGGCTCCCGCGTCCGCCGCCTCGCCCTGCCCGTCCGGGACGTCGAGATCGACGGACGGGCAGTCCCCCCACAGCCTGTCCAAAGCGTAGAAATCGCGATCCTCGTCCTGCTGGACGTGAACGACGAGGTCGCCGTAGTCGAGGAGCACCCAGCGGGCGTCCCCCAGGCCCTCGGTGTGCACGGGCCGAAGCCCCACAGCCTCGTGGAGCGCCCTCTCCACCTCGTCGACGAGCGAGCGCACCTGCCTGTCGCTGGAGCCGGACACGACGAGGAAGACCTCGGCCAGCGCGAGCCGCTCCGACACGTCGATGGCGAAGACGCTCGTCGCCTTGAGCTCATGGGCGGACTTCGCCGCGATCCGCGTGCACTTCAGCGATTCTTCCGAAACGGCCAATATCTCCCCTAGAACCCTGGCAGGCCGTAAGTGGCCGCTGCCGCTTCGAGGACGGGCTGAACGCCGTCGGACTTGAGGAAATAGCGGCCTACGAGGCCGATTCCCACGCCCAGGGCGAGTCCGATGAGTATCGCGATGAGCGTCATCAGCCACCCCCGTGGCTTCTCGTCCTCGAGCGCATCGGCGACGAGGTCGGAGTCGTATTCGCCCGTATCCCTGCGATAGCCGCTCGAGGAGTCGGGGAGCTGCGCCCCGACGATGGGTTCGGGCGCTTGAGGTATGGTCACCGTCCGGGCGTCGGAGGACCCGCTCTCAGCCGGTTCCTCGTCGGGGGCCGGTGCGCCGGGCGAATCCGACTGATCCTCGTGCTGGCTCTCGCGCTGAAGCCGTTGGAGGAGCGGAGCCCTCAAGGAGGCCGCCTGGGAGAGCTCTTGGTCGTCCGGTTCGTCGCCGCCGGCGGAGCCGGCCAGGTCGACGCCCGACGTCTGGGACGCGTCTTGTTCGAACCTGTTGAACACCGACTGCCTCGTCGGTTCCCTCGGCTCCTCCGGGGCGTCGCGGCGAGATGAGTCCGCGATCCTGCGCGGCTCCAGGGAGTGGGTGAACGGCCCCGACTCCAGACGCTCGTCGACGTGTTCGGGAGTCTCCACATCGGCCGCTCTCGAAGACAGCTGCGAAGGCATGGCCACGCCGGAATCGGATGCCCGGTCCTTCCTGTCGCTTCGAGGCTCGTTGAAGGACGCGACGACCGCGGGGTCGTCCTCGACGTGCCTCCAACGCGGCTCCCCCGAGGCTGCGTGCGCCTTGGCCCTCGCCGATTGACCCAGCCTCGTCCCCTCCGAAGACCTGCGGGTCGGCTCCGGAGCCCTCGTCAGATCGGAGGACCTGCTGCGCGACAAGTCCGACCTGCGGGTCGGCTCCGGGGATCTCGTCAGATCGGAGGACCTGCTGCGCGGCGAGTCCGAAGGCCTGGAACCCGATCGGGAGGGAGACTGCGCTGAGTGCGCCTCCATGGCCTCGCGCTCGCGCATCTCCTTGCGTGTGAGGCGCTTGAGGCGGATCTCCGCCGTCGGAGTGAGATCGTCAAGAGGGGACGCGCCATCCAGGATCGGCGCCAGCAAGCCCTTCGCCCGCATCTCGCGCCGTGACATCCTCGGTTGTTCGTCACTCATCGTTTATCCTTTCCGCTGCCCAGTGAGGTCCGCGTGCGAATCCCTGCCGTGCCCAGAGCTTCCAACCGCACGTGCGGAAACATCGTCGGAAACAACCATTCTATCCGAGCCTACATTCCCGTCGGCCCGATAGAGCCGATACTTGGCGATGTATTGCACCACGCCGTCGGGTACGAGATACCACGGTTGTATGCCGGACCTCACACGATTCCGGCAGTCCGTCGAAGAGATGGCCATCGCGGGGATCTCCATGAGGGTGATCCCCTCGGGAGGCAGCCCCGCCGTATCGAGTTGATGACCGGGCCGAGTCACGCCGACGAAATGTGCCATAGACCATAGCGCGTCCGAATTCTTCCAGCCTAGGATCTGAGGCAGCACGTCGGCCCCGGTGATGAAGAAGAAGTCGGCGTCGGGATAGACGCGGCGAAGGTCGCGCAGGGTGTCGATGGTGTAGGTCGTCCCCTCCCGCTCTATGTCGACGCGAGAGACCGAGAACCGCGGATTCGAGGCTGTGGCCACCACCGCCATGAGATAGCGGTGCTCGGCGAGCGTGACGTCCCTGTCTTGCTTGTAGGGCTGGTTCCCCGTGGGCACGAAGATCACTTCGTCGAGGTTGAAGACGCTGAGCACCTCGGAGGCGGCAACGAGATGTCCGTGATGGATCGGGTCGAAAGTCCCGCCCATGATTCCGATCCGGCGCCGACGCCCCTGGCTCCCCGTGACGAGCACCGGAACCTCGAACTCGGACATATCCCTCCCCTATACCTCGCGCGACGGCCCGCCCCACGAGGCCGTGCGAACGGCCCGCCCCACGACCTCGACATGCTGCCACATAGCTGTAGCCTACGTGTTTTCGGCCTCGTTTACGATGCCGCCGCACCATTCGAGAACAACCCCGGAGGACGGGAATACTCCCCGAAATCGCGGCGTTGCCCATGGTGGCACGAAACGAGCGAAAGGATTCGCCATATGGCAACTCAGGCCATCACCATCGAGAACTTCAATGAAACCGTCAAAGAGGGCATCGTTCTTCTTGACTTCTGGGCGTCCTGGTGCGGCCCGTGCAGGCAATTCGCGCCGATATACGAGGCGGCCTCGGAGCAGCACGGCGACATCGTCTTCGGGAAGGTGGACACCGAAGACCAGCAGGAGCTGGCCCGCGAGTTCGGCATCACGTCCATTCCCACGGTCATGGCCTTTCGTGACGGAGTCCGAGTGTTCTCCCAGCCCGGCGCACTCCCCAAGAAGCAGCTGGAGGACCTCATAAGCCAGGTCGAGGGCCTCGACATGGACGACGTGCGACGCAAGATCGAGGAGAGCAAGAAGTAAGGGCAGGGGAAGCCCTTCGAGAGGGTGGCGGCCGACCGGTTCGCCACCCTCGTCTCATGGGAGCAGGTCCCTGTGCCCGCAGGGGCAGACGGTGTCGATCCCCCTGGCGTAGAGGAGCGGCATGATGCCCCGGATCACCGAGGCGAGGTCGGTGGGAAGCGAGGCCGGTAGGAAGACGATTCCGTCCACGGCGCCGAGGCATATCCACTCTTCGACGGTGTCGGCCACGTCGTAGACCGTCCCCACGACGCTGGCCTTGCCGTCGAACACCGGCCTGCCGGTCATGGTCTCCACGAGCAGAGACCGCTCTCGGGCGGCGGGCATCGACCCGGAGACGATGATGCCGATCTCGGTGAGGAGGGTCAACTGCCGGTCGAAGGCGGCGGCCGCCGAACGCAGGGCGAACCTGGCTTCCCGAGCGCGGTGGGGATCGCCGGTCAGCAGATGGACGGAGTCGGCGAAGCGGGCGATCGCCTGAATGCTTGACGGCGTGAGGTCCTCGGCCGCCGTTCGCACGGCGAAGCCTATTCCGGCCGATCTGGCCTGCGCGGCCGCCCCGGCGATCGCGGCGAGATCGCATCCCTCGACCGGCTCGACGGCGATGGTCGCCCGCCCGCGACTCGACCGGGACAGGATGCCGACGGCCGCATTGATGGCGCCGACGGTGGGCGGAACCTCGACGCTGACCCCTCCTTCGCTGCGCGAGAGCATCCAAGCCGCCACTTTGACGGCCTCCGTGGGACGCGGGTCGTCCGAGCGCGAGCGAAAGGTCTTGTCAAGGCTGACGAAGTCGATGCCACCGCGCATCGCCGCGCACGCAGACGAGACGAGCCGCGAGAAATTGGCGTAACCGACGGGAAGAACGGCGCCCACAGACGTCGACGCATTCGCATGGGCGGCTCCCAGGAGCGTCAGATCGATGCCTATCGACGCCTCCACAACGCCTTCGCACCCGCTGGAGCTCGTACTCGCCGGTAGATCCCTCGTCGCCAATTGAATTGTCATGGCATTCATCCGTTCGTATTCGGCCAAGTCATTTCGGCATACGCGAGCGAGTCGCGCTGGACCCCGCGATGCGGTCCCGGAGACGCCGGGACCGAGACATCTACGGCGTAGGAAGCGGTATGAAATTCCACATCCGCTTTTGACGGGCCATTCCGCGTGGGAGACAAGAGGCGGCTTCCGCGGATATGCGCCGTCACTGGATATCAAGCAACTTACGGTTTAGTAAACCAGCGGCCTATCCATATAGCAAGACATCGGCACGCGAGTGTGGAAGTTCTCACTGAGGCCGACGCGGGCGGCAGACGTTTCGGACGGCGCCCACCGCCGTCAGCCCTCCTCGGCGGGATCGACCCATAGACCCGCCTGCCGGTCCATCCACAGCCCTTCGCGGGCATCGGCCTTCGCGTCCATGCGCTCGTGGTAGGCGGCCTTGCGCTCCTTGCGCGAGGAGCGCCTCCCCTCGTCGAGCCGGAGGTCTGTGCCGCGCGGACCGAGGAGTTCGGCGCCCGTGCGCATCGTCGGCTCCCAGTCGAAGATGACCCCCGAATCCTCCGGGCCGATGACCACCGTGTCGCCGGCGCGGGCCCCGGCCTCGACGAGGGCGTCTTCGACTCCCAGGGCGTTGAGGCGATCGGCGAGATAGCCGACCGCCTCATCGTTGTCGAAGTCGGTTTGGCGAATCCATCGTTCGGGTTTGCCGCCGCGGACGAGATAGAACTCCTGTCCGCCCTGACTCCTGCGCGAGACCGTGAACCCGTCCTCACGCCGAGCTCGCGGACGGGGCGAAAGGCGCGGCGCCGCCGCGGGGGCGGGGACTGCTTCGCGCGCCTCGGCGACCGCGGACGCCAGGGCGAAGGAGAGCTCGCGGAGACCTTCGCGCGAGGCGGCAGAGACGAGGTGGGTGGGCAGCCCGCGGCTGCGGAGGTCGTCGCGCACGAACTCGGCGAGCTCGCGTCCGTCCGGCACGTCTATCTTGTTGAGGACGACGAGCCGTGGGCGTTCCATGAGCGGGATGCCGCCTTCCGCGGGATCCAACTGCTGTGCGTAGGCTCCAAGCTCGGCCTCCAGCAGGTCGAAGTCGGAGAGCGGATCGCGGCTCGACTCGACGGCCGCGCAGTCGACGACATGGACGATCACCGCGCAGCGCTCGATGTGCCGGAGGAACTCCAGACCGAGGCCTCTGCCCTGCGACGCTCCGGGGATGAGGCCGGGCACGTCGGCGATCGTGTAGCGCTCCTCCCCCGCCTGCACCACCCCGAGGTTCGGGACGAGGGTCGTGAACGGATAGTCGGCGATCTTGGGTCGGGCCGCGGACATGGCCGCGATGAGCGACGACTTGCCGGCGCTCGGGAATCCGACGAGGGCGACGTCGGCCATCGACTTGAGCTCGAGGACGACGTCCCGGCTCTCCCCCTCGTCGCCCAGCAGGGCGAAGCCCGGCGCCTTCCTTCTGGGAGACGCCAGCGCGGCGTTGCCGAGCCCTCCGCGGCCTCCCCTGGCCACCACAAGGCGGTCTCCGGGGGCGGTCAGATCCCCGAGCACGTCCCCCTCGGGCGTTCTGACGACCGTTCCCAGGGGCACCTTGAGGATCCGGTCCTCGCCGTTGCGCCCGGCCCGCATGTCGCCGGCGCCCTGGGTTCCCGATCCGGCCTTCTGATGGGGGGAGCGATGGAAGGAAAGCAGCGTAGTCACCTGGGGATCCACCTCGACGACGACGTCGCCGCCGTGCCCCCCGTTCGCGCCGTCGGGCCCCGCGAGCGGCTTGAACTTCTCACGCCGTACGGATGCGCATCCGTTGCCGCCCGCACCGGCCTGCACGTGCAGGACGACGCGATCGACGAAACTGACCACGGCAGCCTCCTCGTCCGTTATAGGAAAAGGGGCGGAAGGAACCTTCCGCCCCTTGATCTGCGACGAGACCTCAAGCCTCGGCGGTCACGATGTCGATGACCCTGCGATCGCGACGAGTCCCGAACTTGACGTGGCCGGCCGTCAAGGCGAACAGGGTGTCGTCCCTGCCGCGCCCGACGTTGACGCCGGGGTGGAAGTGAGTGCCGCGCTGGCGGACGATGATCTCGCCGGCGTTGACGAGCTCGCCTCCGAAACGCTTGACGCCCAGACGCTGCGCATTGGAATCCCGGCCGTTGCGGGAGGAGCTGGCGCCCTTCTTGTGTGCCATGGCTGAAACCTGCCTTTACGTTGGTGGAGCGAACTCACTCGATGCCGGTGACCTTGAGGCGGGTCAGCTTCTGACGGTGACCCTGGCGCTTGCGGTACCCGGTCTTGTTCTTGTACTTGACGATGGAGATCTTGGGGCCGAGCTCCGGCCGGACGATCTCGGCCGTCACCTTCGCCTCGATGCCGTCGGCAGCCGTGGTGATCTTCGTGCCGTCGACGAGCATGAGGGGTTCGAGCTCGACCGTGTCGCCGACCTCGCCGTCCAGCTTGTCGACCACGACGACGGAACCGACGGACACCTTCTCCTGACGGCCGCCTGCCTTGACAATCGCGTACACCACGTTACTGCTCATCTCTGTATCGATCGACACCCGCACGCCGTGCGAGTCTTACGGGCTGAGGAGGCGCTGAATGCGCCGACTCTCTACGATACAAGCTGGTATTTTCACTGGCAAGTCTTCGACGCCGGCGCCGATATGGAATGGACCACGTCATCGCTACTTGGCGGGGAAGCTGAGGATGGCCGAGGCCTGGCTGGCGCCCGGGGTGATCGTCCCCGAGGACGAGACGCGATGCTTGCGCGATCTGGCGTCCTCCGGCGTCCCCTTGCCGTCGGGCTCGTCGGGCGATTCTTCGCCGCCTTGCCCATCCGGCGTCGCCACGGCGTCCGGTGTCTCGGCGCCGTCCGCTCCCCGCGCGGCGGCGGCTTCTCCCTCGCCGGCACCGGAGGCGTTCGGCCCGCCCTCCGCCGGCGCCTCGGCGCCTGCAGAGGGCTCCCCGGCTTTCGGTGCGTCCTCGGCGGCCGGCTTCTCGGGCTCGCCGCCGGCGACTCCGGCCTGTTCGGCGGCGGAGGACTTCCTGCCTCTGGCCCGGACGCGCGACTGCCCCCCTCGCGCGGACTTGCCCGCCGACGCCTTCTTCGCGCCCGCCTTCTTCGCGCCCGCCTTCGCCTGGTCCGACGCGTCGGCCGCCGGCGGCGTCTGGGGGTCCTCGTCGTGCTTGGAGGCCGCGGCGGCGATCGAGTTGAGGGCGTCCTTGACCTCGTGACGCTTGGACTCCTCCGTGCGGGCCTCGGCCTTGGCCTTGCGGCTCGAACGGCCCGAGCCCGACTCGTTGCGCTCGACCGGATGGGCGTGCGTGATGAATCCGCGGCCTTCGCACGTCTGGCACACCGTGGAGAAGGCTTCGACGAGCCCCTGCCCCACGCGCTTCCTCGTCATCTGGACCAAGCCCAGAGACGTCACCTCGGCAACCTGGTGGCGCGTCCTGTCCCGGCCGAGGCACTCCACGAGGCGCCGAAGGACCAATTCCCGATTCGCCTCCAAGACCATGTCGATGAAGTCGATGACGATGATCCCGCCGATGTCGCGGAGGCGAAGCTGGCGGACGATCTCCTCGGCGGCCTCGAGGTTGTTGCGGGTGACGGTCTCCTCGAGGGTCCCCCCCGAGCCGGTGAACTTGCCGGTGTTGACGTCGATGACCGTCATGGCCTCGGTGCGGTCGATGATGAGGGTGCCGCCGGAGGGCAGCCAGACCTTGCGGTCGAAGGCTTTGGCGAGCTGTTCGTCGACGCGGTATTTGACGAAGATATCGGTGGCGCCCGTCCAATGCTCCAGGCGCTCGGTGAGCTCGGGGGAGAGCTCCCGGACGTAGCCGGAGATCGTCTTCCACGCCCCCGCCCCCTGGATTCTCAGGGAGAGGAAATCCTCGTTGAAGACGTCGCGCACCACGCGCACGGCGAGTTCCGGCTCGCCCTTGAGAAGCGTGGGCGCGGACTTCACGTTCTTAGCCTTGGCCCGGATGTCCTCCCAGGTCTTGGTCAGCCGCTCGACGTCGGCGCGCAGCTGCTCCTCGCTGGCCCCTTCGGCGGCTGTGCGCACGATGACGCCGTGCTCGGAGGGGATGAGCTCGCGCAGCAGGCGCTTGAGGCGCTGGCGTTCCTTGTCGGGGAGCTTGCGGGAGATGCCGGTCATCGCCCCGGAGGGGACGAGGACGAGATGGCGCCCGGCGAGGGTGATCTGCGCGGTCAGGCGCGCGCCCTTGTGCCCGATGGGGTCCTTGGTCACCTGGACCATGATGACGTCGCCCGACTTGAGCGCCTGCTCGATCCGCCGGGGCTTGCCCTCCAGGCCCGCGGCCTCCCAGTTGACCTCGCCCGCGTACAGGACGGCGTTGCGGCCCTTGCCGATGTCCACGAACGCCGCCTCCATCGAGGGCAGGACGTTCTGGACCCGGCCCAGGTAGACGTTGCCGACCATCGAGACCTGCGTGTGGCGGGCGACGTAGTGCTCGACGAGCACGTCGTCCTCCAGGACGGCGATTTGGTTGAGGCCGTCCTGCTCGCGGATGAGCATCTCGCGCTTGACCGACTCGCGCCGCGCCAGATACTCCGATTCCGTGATGACGTGGCGCCTGCGCCCGGCCTCGCGGCCTTCCTTGCGGCGCTGCCGTTTGGCCTCCAGGCGGGTCGACCCCTTGGGGGTCGTCACCCCGTCGCCTCCGGCGGCCTGCGCGGATCTCGCGCGCCGTCGGCGTCGGCGCGTGCCGCCGGCCTCCTCCCGAGGAGCCCCGCTCTGAGACTCCTCCCCACCGGACGGAGTCTCGGGTGTCTCGGCGCCTTTGCGGCGCCCTCGGCTTCCGCGCCGACGGCGTCGCGGCTCTCTCTCGCCGACGGCGTCCTGACCGGACTCCCCGGAGCCGGCCGGAGGTTGGGAAGAGGCTTCCTGCGGCTCCTCGGACGTCTCGCCGCCGGTAGCCTTCCGGCGGCGAGACGGAGACGAGGAGACGTCCTCGCCGCGGGAACGGCGCCTCGTCCGCACCCGGCTGGTGTCGGGCTCCTGGAAGAGCAGGGCTGTCATGTTGACCGCCGGGATCTGGGCGTTCGGCGGCTCCTCCGCGGAGGAGAATCGGAGGCCGGAGCCCTCCTCCGGAGCGTCGCCGGACTTAGCCTCCCCGGCTTTCTTCTTCGACTCGGAGGCCTTTGCGGCTCCGGAGGCCTTCTTCGACGTGCGCCGGTGCGACTCCGGGGCGGACTCGCCCTCCGCGCTCGCCGGCCTGACCCCCTCGACGATGGCGTCGAGCGTGCCCGCCACGTCTTCCACGGCGGTCGCCCGGGCCTTCCTCGGCCGAGGCTCGAGCTGGGCGAGGGACTCCGCCACAGCGGCGGCGGCCTTCTCCCCGGCGTTCCTCGCCTCGTCGCGGACCGTCGACTCTTCCGATTCCTTTGTGCGGGCGGTCGCGGCGCCGCCCGATATCGTGGCATTCTCAGCCATGCGCAGATGCACTTTCCAGCCCGCAGTCGGCGTGTCCGCATCACGCCACCCCGGGCTATGTCGTCGCGGATCGACCGCGGAAGTCTAAATGCGCGCACCGGCTGCATCGCCATTCGCGGAGCACAGTGCGTCTCACCTGACGGCCGGAAGCCTGCGGAGGACTTCGACCCCGCCTAATATTGTCGCACACCGCCTTGAAACATCGACTGTGAGACGCGCCAAGCTCGCTCCGGCCGCCGTGGCGCGACCCGATCGGATCGCACGGGACTCCGAATTCCTGACAGAGTGTCAGAGTTGTCGCGGGGATGGCGTAGACTGGGATCGCTCAAGAAAAGAATCCGGCCCAGGCCTCACGAAAGGTTTCACGGTGGAAGCTTTTGACCTCGCACGCTGGCAGTTCGGTATCACAACCGTTTACCACTTCTTCCAGGTGCCGCTCACGATCGGCCTCGCCACTCTCGTCGCCGTCATGCAGACGATGGGCCGCAGGACCCAGAACCCCCGATGGGAGAAAGTCACCGATTTCTTCGGGAAGATCCTCCTCATCAACTTCGCGCTCGGCGTGGCGACGGGCATCGTCCAGGAGTTCCAGTTCGGCATGAATTGGTCCGAGTACTCGCGCTTCGTCGGGGACATCTTCGGCGCTCCGCTCGCTTTCGAGGCGCTGCTCGCGTTCTTCCTCGAATCGACCTTCCTGGGCCTGTGGATCTTCGGGAAGAACCGGCTCTCCCCCAGGCTGCACAACATGTGCATCTGGCTTCTGGCGATCGGCACGATGCTCTCGGGATTCTTCATCCTCACGGCGAACTCGTTCATGCAGAACCCCACGGGCGCGGTCCTCAACAAGCGGACCGGCCGCCTGGAGCTGGACGGCATGGGCGGATTCCTCAAAGTGCTGTTCAACGAAACCTCGCTCTACACCTTCGCCCACACGATGAGCGCGGCCTTCCTCGTGGCGGGCGGGCTCGTGGCGGGCCTGAGCTTCTGGTGGATGGCCCGTTCGAAGCGCCTGACCGGCGACGAAGAGGAAGCCCGCGCCTACTGGAGGCCCGCGGCGAAGATCGGCCTGGTCACCATGCTGGCGGCCTCCCTGGGCACCGTATTCTCCGGCCACTTCATGGGGCAGCATCTGGTCGACATCCAGCCGGCCAAGGCCGCCGCCATGATGGGCGTGTGCGAATCGGGGGAGAGCCACAAGCTCGTCATCGCCATGTGGACCTCCGACTGCAAAGGCCCGCAGCTGACCGCCCCCATTCCCGGGCTCGAGTCCTTCATGGCCACCAACCACTTCTCCGGCTCGAAGTCCTTCCTGAAAGGCCTCGACGACGTCAACGCCGAACTCCGGGAGAAGTACGCCGGCGTCTACGGATCCGACCAGGACTACCGACCGAATCTCACCGTCGCCTTCTGGTCCTTCCGCGTCATGATGGGCGTCGGCCTCCTCGGCCTGGCGATGTCGATCCTGGGCCTGTACGCGCTGAGAGGCGGCAGGGTCAACGCCTCCGAGTTCAAGGGAAAGCTCTGGATGCTCGCCATCCCCCTTCCCTTCATCGGCAACACCTTCGGATGGATCCTCACGGAGATGGGGCGCCAGCCGTGGATCATCAATCCGGGCGAGAGGGGGATCATGCTCCTGACGAACCAGGGCCTGTCCAACTCCGTGTCCGGGGCCACGGTTCTGGGGTCGATGGTCGTCTTCACGCTTCTGTACACCGGCCTGGGAGTCATCTGGCTGGCGCTGCTCAAGCGGTACGCGCTCGAAGGCATCAATCCGAAGAAGGCGCCGGCGGCCGACGAGACCGCCGAGGCCCCCATGAGCTTCGTATACTGAAAGGAACCGCTGTGGACCTGACACCCATCCAGCTTCTCTGGTTCATCCTCATCGCGGTGCTCTGGATCGGCTACCTGGCCTTGGAGGGCTTCGGATTCGGAGTGGGAATGCTGCTCAAGATCCTGCCGAAGTCCGAGAAGGAGCGCCGTCTGGCGCTGAACACCATCGGCCCCCACTGGGACGGGAACGAAGTGTGGGTCCTGACGGCGGGAGGCGCCACCTTCGCCGCCTTCCCCGAATGGTACGCCACTATGTTCTCCGGCATGTACCTGGCGCTCGTCCTCGTCCTCGTGTGCCTGATCGTGCGCATCTGCGCCATCGAGTGGCGCAAGCAGATCAACACAGAGGCCTGGCGCAGGGGATGGGACGTCGCCCACACCGCGTCGTCCTGGATCGTGTCCGTCCTGTGGGGCGTCGCGTTCGCCAACCTGGTCCAGGGGATGTCGATCGAAGTCGGCAGGTACGACAAGGGCGCGTTCACGGCCGTCGACCCGGCGGCCGCGGCTGGATCCCTGGCCGAGAACCACCACTACCTGACCGGCGGATTCCTCTCCCTGCTGACCCCGTTCACGCTCCTCGGCGGGCTGGTGACCCTCACGCTGTTCCTCTCGCACGGCGCCCTGTACCTGGCGATCAAGACGACGGGCGACCTGCGCGACCGGGCGAAGGCCTTCGCCGCCAAATCGGCCGTCGTCGCGGCGGCCGTCACCGGCGCCTGGGGACTGTGGGCGCAGCTCGCCTACTCCGGCAACGCCCTGTCGGCGCTGCCCCTGGCCCTGTGCGCCCTGTGCTTGGCGGCGACGGCGCTGCTCATCGCCAAAGGCGACGAGGTCAAGGCCTTCATCGCCCACTTCGCGGGCATCGCCATGGCGGTCGTCTTCATCTGGTTCGCCATCTTCCCCGACGCCATGAAATCCTCGATCGACGGGCGGTACTCCCTCACCCTCTCCCAAGCGGCCGCCACCGCGCCGACCCAGACGATCATGACGATCGCCGCGGCCGTGTTCGTGCCGATAGTCCTCGCCTACACGGTGTGGTCGTACAGGGTCTTCGCCAGACGCCTGGCCGTGGACCAGATCCCCGACGCGCCCGTCGGGCTGGACCCGAAGAGGATCCGCGAATTCGACGCCCGCTGACGGGCGGAGGCGGGGCGGACGGGCGACCGCCCCGGCTACGGCGCCCCCGACGCCAAGCCATCGGAAGACGAGGGAGGACGACGTGAAGCCCCTGGACCCGCGCCTGCTGGCGTACGCCCGCTCCGCCCGCGGATACACGATGTTCCTCGTCGCGACGGGCCTGACGCTGACCGTGCTGACGGTCGTCCAGTGCATGGGCGTATCGGGAGCCGTCTCGCCCCTCGTGGACGGCGAGGCGGACCTGGCCGGGGCCCTCCCGGCCCTCGCCGCGGCCGCCGTCGCCTTCGCGGCGCGCGCTGGCGTCGTCTACCTTCAGGAGGCCTACGGGCACCGGGCTGCCCTGCGCACGATATCCGACCTGCGCACGCAGGTGCTCCGCACGGCGGGGGACCGCGGGCAGCGGTGGCTCTCCGAGGGCCGCACGAGCTCGACCGTCACACTCGTCACCGAGGCGCTCGACGACCTCGAGCCCTACTTCGTGCGTTTCCTCCCCCAGTTCGTCCTAGCCTGCCTGGCCACTCCCCTGACGCTCCTCGTCATCCTCTGGCTCGACTGGATCAGCGCGATCGCGATCCTCGTGTGCATCCCCCTCATCCCGGTGTTCATGGTCCTCGTCGGACGGATGACCCAGAGCTACGCCGAAGGGAGGCTAGCGGCGATGCAGCGCCTGGGCGATCAACTCCTCGACCTGCTCGCCGGACTGACCACGCTCAAGGCCCTGGGCCGCGAGGCATCCCCCAAGCGCCGCGTGCGCGAGCTGGGCGACGACTACGCGGCGAAGACGATGAACACGCTGTACGTCGCCTTCCTCTCCGGGGCGGTCCTGGAATTCCTCGCGACGCTGTCCACGGCGCTGGTCGCCGTGGAGGTGGGCCTGCGCCTGGCCAACGGCGACGTCTCCCTCTTCACGGGGCTGACGATCATCATGCTCACCCCCGAAGCCCTCCGGCCGCTGCGCGAGGTCGGCTCGCAGTTCCACGCCTCCTCGGACGGGGTCTCGGCCGCACGGGCGACCTTCGAGATCCTCGACGGCGCGGCGCGGACGTCCGCAGGCGGAGCGGAGGCGCCCGACCTGTCGAGCGCCGTGATCGAATTCCGCGACGTCTGCGTGCAGGCCCCCGGCCGCGCGACCGTCGCCCCCTCGCATCTGTCCGCGCGGATCGAGCCCGGCAAGGTGACCGTCCTGCGGGGGCCCTCGGGGTCGGGGAAGTCGACGGCCGTCTCAACGCTCCTCGGTCTGCTCGAGCCGACCGGCGGGCGCGTGACGGTGGGAGGCGTTCCGATGGACGCGATCGACCGGGAGGCCCTGTGGCGGCAGATTTCCTGGGTCCCGCAGCGTCCGGCCATCGTGCCCGGGACGGTCCTCGAGAACGTCGGATTCCCGCCGGGACCGGAGCTGCGGCGCGCCGCCGCGCTGACGGGGTTCGACGAGGTGGTCGCCCGCATGCCGAACGGATGGGACTCCCGTCTGGGGCACGCGGGCGTCGGCCTGTCCGTCGGCCAGAGGCAGCGCCTGGCCCTGACGCGGGCGCTCGTGGCGGCACGGCCGCTCGTCCTCCTCGACGAGCCGTCCGCCCACCTCGACGCGATCAGCGAACGCCACGTCTCCGCGGCCGTCCGGGAACTGGCCGACACGGGCCACACGGTCGTCGTCGTCGCGCACCGCAACGCGCTCATCGGCGAGGCGGACGCCGTCGTCGAGGTCGCGGCCGCAGCGGGCGGGGCCGCCTCGTGAGCGCGTTCCTCACGCGGGAGGAGCGTTCGGCCGTCCGCCGCACGCTGACCCTCCTGTCCATCGACCGCGCGGGGTTCCTCCGATCCGTTGCGGCGGGGACCTTGACGCTCTTCTGCACGGTGGGGCTCGCGGCCGTCTCGGCCTGGCTCATCGCCCGCGCCTCCCAGCTGCCTCTCGTGGCCACGCTCGCGCTGGCGACGACGAGTGTGCGCGCCTTCGGGGCGAGCAAGCCCGTGTTCCGCTACTTCCGGCAGGTCGCGGGCCACCGAGTCGCCCTGTACGGGATGTCGAATCTCCGCTACGAGGCCTATGCCAGGCTCGCGGACGCGCCGATCGGCGCGGTGGCGTCGATCCGGCGCGGGGACATCCTCGCCCGGACCGGGCGCGACGTGACGGCCGTCGGAGACCTGGTGGTGCGAGCCCTGGAGCCGATCGCCGTCGCGGTCGCATCGAGCCTGGTCTCCGTGGGGATCGTCGCCTGCTTCTCCCCCCTCTCCGCCGCCGCGCTGGCCGCCTGCCTGCTCGCCTCCTGCCTTCTCGGCCCGCTCCCGGCCATGCGGGGCGCGCGCCTGGCCGAGCGCAGCCAAGTCGAGGATCGGGCCGAGTTGGCGGCGCTTTCCCTGACGATGCTCGAATCCGCCTCTGAGCTGCGCGTCTCCGGCCGCCTGTCTGCGATGGAGGAGAGCGCCCGGCGCGCGGAACGCCGCATCTTCGCCAACCGGGACGCCGCGGCCCGCCCGACCGCTTACGCCGGAGCCGTCGACGCCCTCGCGCTGGGGGCGGCCACCGTGGCGGCGATCCTCATCGGCTCGGCGGAGCTGGCGGCGGGCAGCCTCGCGCCCGTCGAACTGGCGATCATCGCGCTCACGCCGCTGGCGGCCTTCGAGGCCACTCAGCCGCTCGGCCAGGCAGCCATCCAGCTCGTCCGCTCGGCGGCCGCGGGCGAGCGCATCCTCGCCCTCCTGGATACCGCGTCCGGGGAGCCGATCGGGGAGTCGGCCTCCCGAGCCGCCGAAACCCCGGATCCCGAGAGGCGCGGACAGGGAAGGACGCCGGCGGCGGATGGGAGACCGGATTCCCGAGGGCGCGGACACAGCGCGGCGCCGGGGCTGCACGCCAGGAGCCTGACCGTCGGCTGGCCGGACGGGCCCGTCGTCGCGGGTCCCTTCGACATCGACGTCCCCCGGGGCGGGACCCTGGCCGTCGTGGGCCCGTCCGGCATCGGGAAGACGACGCTCCTGTACACGCTCGCGGGGCTCATCCGCCCGCGGTCAGGACACGTGCGCCTGGACGGCCGCGAAGTCTGCGACATCCCGCGCGAGGAGGTCTCCTCGACTCTCGTCCTGACGGCCGAGGACGCCCACGTCTTCGCCACGACCGTCCTGGAGAACCTCCGCGTCGCCCGCCCGGACGTCACGGAGGAGGAGGCGGTCGAGCTGCTCGACCGGGCGGGGCTGGGAGGATGGCTCGGCGACCTTCCCGAAGGAGTCCACACCCTCCTGGGCGCGGACGCGACGACGATGTCGGGCGGAGAGAGAAGGCGCCTGCTGTTCGCCCGCGCCCTCGCCTCGCCCGCGGACTACCTGCTGCTCGACGAACCCGCCGAACACCTCGACTCGGATACCGCCGACGCGCTCGTGGCCGACCTTCTCGCAGCGGGGAAGGCCCCTCGCGAACGAGAGCGCACAGTCGTGCTGGTCACCCATCGCCTGACTCCACTCTGGCAGGCCGACCGGGTTATCCTTCTGTCCGAGGAGGACGGCCGGGTCCGCGTGGCCGCCGCCGGGAAGCACGAAGAGCTGGCGAACCTCATCCCCGACTACCGCTGGTCGCTTCGACAGGAGCTGTGAGTGACAGGAGCTGCGAATGAACGGTCCCGACCCCCACGACCTGCTCGACCGGTCGCTCGACCTGACTGCGAGGCTGGACCAGCATTCCGCCCTCCAGAGCTTCGTGGAGTCGGCGATCAAGCTCACCGGGGCGGCGTACGGCGCCCTGTCGATCCTTGACGCCAGGGGGAACGCGGGCCAGCTCGTCGACTCGGGGTCCGAAGGCGGCTCGGACGGCTTCTCCCGCGCGCCGGCGGACATGGGGATCCTCGAGAAGATCCCCGAAGACTCCTACATCCTCTTCCGGGAGGCGGACGGCCAGGCCGGCGGATCCCCCCGGCCTGACGGCGGCCCCGGCGCGGACGACCTCCTCGGCGTGCCCTTGACGGTCCAGGGACGGCTCTACGGGCGCCTCTGCCTGGCCGGCAAACCCGGAGGCTTCTGCGAAGCCGACGGCCAGGCCGTCATGGCGCTGGCGCGGGCGGCGGGCATCGCCGTGGAGAACTCGCGCCTCTTCGCGGAATCGGTGGTCCGGTCGCAGTGGATCGCAGCCTCGCGCGCCATCACCACCGCCCTCCTGGAGGGCACCGACGAGGAGGAAGCCCTCCAGCTCATCGCCCACGAGATGCGCCGTGTGGCCAAGTCGGATCTTGCGCTGATCATCCTCCAGGGGGTCGGCGGGGCGTGGACCTGCGAGATCGCCGACGGCGAGGCGGCCTCCGAGGTCATCGGCATCGAATTCCCCGCAGCGGGCCGCGCCCAGAAGGTGATCCGGGAGCACGAGGGCCTGATCGTCGACGCCATGGCGCGCGAGCCGAACCTCCTGGTCCCCACGCTCGCCCACTACGGCGCCGCCCTCTACGCTCCGCTCGTGGCCAAGGGGGCGACGACGGGGGTCATCGTCCTGCTGCGCGACATCGACAAGCAGGAGTTCGACCTGTCCGACCTGGCCATGGCCGAGAGCGTCGCCAAGCAGGCGACCCTCGCCCTGGAGCTGGCCTCCGCCAGGCACGCGAAGGCCCAGGCAGCGCAGCTGGAGGACCGGTCGCAGATCTCCCGCGACCTCCACGACTTCGCGATCCAGCAGCTCTTCGCCTCCGGGCTGGAACTGTCCGCGCTGCGAGAGGACCTAGACGCCTCCGGGACGGCTTCCCCCTCGGCCCTGGCCAGCCTGGACAGCGCCATCACCTCCATCGACGAGTCCGTCGGGCAGATCCGCCAGATCATCCACTCGCTGAGGGACCCCCAGGCCACGGTACCTCTGGTGATGCGACTGCGCCGCGAAGTGGACTACGTCTCGCGCCTGCTCGGATTCGCGCCGCGGATGGTCATCAGGAACCTCGGGGAGGAGGTCGGCCCGGGCCCGCACACGGAGATCGACGACGAGCTCGGCGCCGACGTGGCCGACGACGTCGTGGCCGTGGTGCGCGAATGCCTGGCGAACGCCGCCAAGCACGCGCACGCCTCGCGCGTCGGCGTGGCGGTGACGATCGAGAACCACCGGGTGCACGTCCGGGTGACCGACGACGGACGGGGGATCAGCCGCGAGCTCTCGCGCCGATCCGGCCTGTCCAACTTGGCGGCCAGGGCTCGCAGACACCACGGCACCTTCACCATCCGCCCCGGGGACGACGCGGCCGGCACGAAGATCGAGTGGATGGCCATCGTCGAATAGCGGCGTCGGGCCTCGGGCCGGCAGCGCTCGGCCTCGGGCTCCGGCCGGTTTCAGGCTCCCGCGGTCCGGGGCCGGACACGTGATGCGCGCTCGTCGGCGCTCGGGCTCCCGCAACCCGGGCCGTCCGGCCGGGCCGGCAGCGCCCGGCCTCGGGCTCCGCGGACGGAGAAGGAGCGAGCCTCAGTTCATTCCGTTGCGCCAGCCTGCAGCGCGCTGGCCCGCCACCCAGGCGGCCACTTGGGTTCTGCGCTGCAGGCCCATCTTCGACAGGAGCGAGGTGATGTGGTTCTTGACCGTCTTCTCCGCCACGCCCAGACGCTCCCCGATCTCCCGGTTGGACAGGCCGTCGCCGATGAGGTCGAGCACGCGGCGCTCGGACGGCGTGAGGTCCGCGGTCGGGTCGGAGTGGTCGGCCCGCCTGCGGCTGACCGTGCGCTCGTCGAGGAGGATCCGGCCGCTGGCGACGGCCTTGATGTTCTCGGTGATCTCGGCTCCGCGGACGGACTTCAGGAGGTAGGCCCGCGCGCCGGCCTCCTGGGCTTCGGCGAGGGCGTCGTCGTCGTCGAAGGACGTGAGCACGATGCACTTCGTCTCCGGCGAGGCCTCGCGCATGCGAGAGATGATGTCGATCCCGGTGCCGTCGGGCAGGCGCAGGTCGACCAGGGCGACGTCGGGGCGCACGAGCTCGCCGCGGCGGATCGCTTCCTGGACGCTGCCGGCTTCGGCGACGACCCCGAGGCCGTCGGCCCTTTCGACGACTTCCGCTATCCCTCGGCGCACGACCTCGTGATCGTCGATGATCATGACGCGAACGTCGTCGCCTGCGTTCACCATCGGACCTCCCACGGAATAGGCGTTCTTCCGATAGTGTAACCCGAGCGCGGGGAATATGTGACCTTCGGCCGTCGCAATGCCCGTTCGAGGCGGCTAAGGAAGCGGCGCGTCCCGGACGGCCTCGCCCCGCCCGTCCGGTTCGGCGCTGATGACCCGGTAGGCGGCTTCGGCCGCCGCCTGCCGCGACGTCTTCTTGGAGGTGCCGGTGCCGCGGCCCCACACTCTGCCGCCCATCGAGGCCACGGCGGTGAAGACCCGCATGTGGTCGGGGCCCGTGCTCGACACCTCGAAGTGGAGCGAGCCCTCCATGCCCCGGGCGTGGGCGATCTCCTCGAAGCTCGTCTGCCAGTCGAGGTTGGGGCCCAGCACGGAGGCGTCCTCGATCTTGCCCGCGACGAGCCGCTCGACGATGCGGCGCGTGGGCTCCATGCCGTGCTGGAGGTAGGTCGCGGCGATGAGCGCTTCGACGGTGTCGGAGAGGATCGAGTCCTTGTCCCTCCCCCCGCTGAGGTCCTCTCCCCTGCCCAGACGCAGGAATTCGCCTAGGCCGAGTTCGCGCGCGATGGAGGCGAGGGCCTTCTCGGAGACGGCGAAGGTCTTCATGCGGGACATGTCGCCCTCGCGGGAGTCGGGGAAGTTCCGGTAGAGCAGTTCGGCGGTGACCAGCCCGAGTATCGAGTCCCCGAGGAATTCGAGGCGTTCGTTGTGCGGCTCGTCATGCTCGTAGGCGAAGCTGCGGTGCGTCAGAGCCAGGCGCAGCATGGGCCGGGAGATGTCGATCCCCCATCGCTCGACCAGCTCGTGGTAGCTCACTCGCCCTCCTCTTCGGCCCTGAGGCGGGCTTCCAGAGCGGCCAGAGGGTCGCCGCGGTCGGCGGGGGCCTCGTGCGCGTGGCCTTCCGGAAGGTCCTCCCACAGCTGCCCGCAGCCGGGGCATATGCCCTGGCAGTCCCCCTTGCACAGGGGGACGAAGGGGAGGGAGAGGACGACGGCGTCGCGGACGATCGGTTCGAGGTCGATGTGGTCGGAGTCGACGACGGGCATCTGCCCGGCCTCCTCGTCCCCCTCCTCGACGAGGGCGGCCTGCCGCTGCGGGTACAGGACGAGTTCTCCGATCGGCTCGTCGACGCTTCCCGCTATCTCGCGCAGGCATCGCGCGCAGTTGCCTGCGATCGGAGCCCGGACGGAGCCCGAGACGTAGACGCCTTCGGATACGGAGTTGAGTTCGAGATCGATGTCGAGGTCGCCTCCCTCGGGCACGCCGATCATCTCCAGCCCCATGTCCGCCGGGGCCGGGATCCGTCTGCTCCAGGGGATGCGGGCGCCCTCCTGGTGCGGGAGGCTGGCCAGGGACGCCGCGAAGGGGCTCCTCAGGTCCACGAATCCTCCTCGACCTCCACGGCGCCGTCCTCCGGGTCGATGTCGCCCCGGCGGGTGGCGATGACGTTGCGGCCCGCCTGGATCTGACCGAGGAGGACGTCGATGTGGTTCTGGACGCCCGAGGCGAGCTCGTCCAAGGAATTGCCCAAGTCGGCGACCTGCTCCTGGAGCTCGCGCAGGGTGTTGTCGGAGTAGTCGTTGGCCCCGTAGATGAGCCGGTCGGAGTGGGTCTTGGCCTCGTCCACGATCTTCTGCGCCTGGGCCTTGGCGGACACCGTCACGGCGTCCTCCGAGACGAGCCTGGACGCCTGCTCCCGGGCTTCGGCCAGGATGTCCTGCGCGTCCCGGTCGGCCCGCTCGCGGATGCGGTCGGCGTCGTTGTGGGCGCCCGTCGTCACCGAGTCGGCGTTGGCCAGGAGGCCGTCGGCTTCGACGATCTGGCCCGGGACGGAGGCGCGCGCGGTCTGCAGGAGGTCGAGGACGTGCGCGCGGTTGACCATCGCCGATGCGGACATGGGCACCGAGCGCGCGTTCGTGACGATGTCGATGAGTTCGTCGAGGATGTCGAGGATGGACTCGTCTGGCGAGGACATCAGATCTCCTTGGTGGGTGCGGGTGTGGAGGCGGGCGCGGCGCGGGAGGCGAGGGCCGCGGCCACGTGGGCGGGCACGAGGTCGTCGATGCGCCCTGCGTGTCGCGCGACGTCTTTGACGAGCGAGGAGGCCACGTGCGCGAGCGCCGGGTCCGCCAGGAGGAAGACCGTCTCGACGCCGCTCAGATGCCTGTTCATGAGGGCCATGGGCTGTTCGACGTCGAAGTCGGCGCCTCCGCGCAGACCCTTGACGATCGCCGCGGCGCCGTGTTCGGCGCAGAAATCGACGAGCAGTCCGTCCATCGGCTCGGCGCGCAGCCCCCCGACGCCCGCCTCCTGAAGCGCCAGGCGCGCCAAGTCGAGCCGCTGGCGGGAATCGAAGAGATGGCTCTTCGAGGAGTTCGCCCCCACGGCGAGGATCACCTCGTCGAAGAGACCGCGCGCCCTTCTGGCCACGTCGAGGTGCCCGAGGGTGATGGGGTCGAAGGAGCCCGGATACACGGCGGTTGTCATGTCTCAAGCCTAACCGGCGTCGCCGTCCACAGCCGTGTATCCCCGAGGGCGCGTTGGCCGGTCGGCGCCATGTTCGAAGGCCAGGAGGGCTCGGGGGAGCGCGCGGACCGCTCGACCACGACGAGCCCGTCCGCGGCCAGGTGGGCGCCGAGGAGGCAGAGGGCGTCGGCGAGCTCGGTCTCGGACATGTCGTAGGGAGGGTCGAGGATGGCGAGGTCGAAGGGGCGGCGGGAAGCCCGTCCGAGCCGGGCTCGGACCCTCATCGGCGAGACGGTCACGTCCAGGCCGAGGAGCCTCGCGTTGAGGCGGATGGTCTGGGCCGAGGAGCGGACGGCCTCGACGCATTCGACGTAGGCTGCCCCGCGCGATGCGGCTTCCAGGCCGAGCGCGCCGGACCCGGCGTACAGGTCGAGCACCCGGCGGCCCTCAACGCGTCCGCGGTGCTCCAGACTGGAGAAGAGAGCCTCCCGCACTCTCCCGGAGGTGGGCCGGGTCTTCGACGGCGGGACCTTCAGGCGGCGGCCTCCGGCCGTTCCCGCGACGATCCTGGTCACGGCGCCTCCGGCCTCCCGTTCCCCCCGCGGATGCGCATCGATCCTCAGCCCCTCTCCAGATAGTCGGCCCGTTCGGCGTCGAGGCCGCCGATCGCCCGGGCGAGGACCGCGTGCCCGGCCAGGCCCGGGTCCTCCTCGACGACGGCTCGCGCGGCCCGCCTCGCCTCCTCGATGACGTCGCGATGGCGCAGCACGGACAGGAAGCGCAAATGGGATCCCCGGCCCGCCTGGCTGGCCCCCAGGACGTCGCCCTCGCTGCGCAGTTCGAGGTCGCGCTCGGCGAGGGCGAAACCGTCGGTCGTGGCCGCGAAGGCCGCCAGCCGGCGCATGGCCGGGGTCCCCTCCCGGCAGGACGTGACGGCCAGGCACACTCCCGGGCGGCTTCCCCTCCCTATCCGCCCGCGGAGCTGGTGGAGCTGGGACAGGCCGAAGCGGTCGGCGTCGAGGATCACCATGGCGCTGGCCTCGGGTACGTCGACTCCGACCTCCACGACCGTGGTCGAGACGAGGATCGGAGCGTGGCCGTCGGCGAAGCGGGCCATGGCGGCCGCCTTCTCCTCCGCCGGCAGCCGCCCGTGCATGACCTCCAGGCCGATCCCTGAGGTGGCGGGCAGGTCGCGGAGCATGGCGGCCGTCTCGGACACCGAGGCCAGGGGGGCGCCGGCGGCCTCGTCGTCGATCTTCGGGCAGACGACGTAGGCGCGTCCTCCGCCGCGCGCCTCTTCGGCCACGCGCTCCCACACGCGCTCCATCCACCGTCCTTTGTCGGAGGGGACCACGGTCGTGGACACCTCCGCCCGGTTGGCGGGGCGCTCCGTCAGGGTGGAGACGTCGAGGTCTCCGAAGACGCTCATGGCGATGGTGCGGGGAATCGGCGTGGCGGTCATGACGAGCGTGTGGATCCCCGAGGCGATGGCGCCGCGCTGGTCGACGCCGAAGCGGTGCTGCTCGTCGATGACGACGAGGCCGAGGAAGGGGATCCGCACGTCCTCGGACAGCAGCGCGTGGGTGCCGACGACGAGCCCCGCCTGCCCCGAGGCGATGCGCGCCAGGCTGGCGCGGCGCTGGGCCGCCGTGAGCGACCCGGTGAGCAGCTCGACCGGGGCGAGGGGGCCCAGCAGCGCCTCGATCGTGCGGACGTGCTGGTAGGCGAGGACCCCGGTGGGGGCCAGGAGGGCGGCCTGTCCGCCGCCGTCGAGGACCTGGAGCATGGCGCGCAGGGCGACCACCGTCTTGCCGCTGCCGACGTCCCCCTGCAGGAGGCGCTGCATGGGCGCCGTTCCGGCCAGGTCGGCCGAGATCTCCTCGCCGACGGCTCTCTGCCCGGCCGTCAGGCGGTAGGGGAGGCATTCCTCGAACCGTTCGGCGAGCCCTCCCGCCCTGGGAGGGTAGGCGGTGCCGAGGCGGGTCCGCGCCTCGCGGGAGCGCTCGGCGAGCGCAGCCTGCAGGACGAAGGCCTCCTCGTGGGCCATGCGCGTGCGGGCGAGCTTCCACGCCTCGTCGTCGTCGGGGGCGTGGAGTGTGCGGATCGCCTCGTACCGGGAGGGAAGGCCGCGCTCCCGCCTGTAGGCCGCGGGCAGCGGGTCGGGGAGGTCGTCCTCGCTCAGAGACGGCAGGACGGTCTCGACGGCTCGCCGGATGTGCCACGAGGGCAGCCTTTCGGTCGCGGAGTAGATGGGGATGGGCCGCTGGAGCTTGGCCACGTCCTGTTCGTCCTCGACGAGCTCGTAGTCCGGATGGGTCAGCTGCAGGCTGCCGCGGTAGGAGGAGATCGTCCCCGAGAAGCTGGCGACCGTGCCGGGGGCGAGCTTGCGCTCGTGGTATTCGAGGGGGCGCGGGCCCTTGGCGAAGAAGGTGAGGCTGAGGTCGTGGAGGCCGTCGGCGATGCGCACGGTCAGGATGTACCCGCGGCGGGCGTTCATGGGGCGCAGGGTCGAGTCCGTCACCCGGGCGATCACCGTGACGGACTCCCCTTCGCACACCTGGGAGATGGGCATGAGCTCGCCGCGGTGGGCGAGCCGGAACGGGACGTGGAGCAGGAGGTCGCCTACCGTATGGAGGCCGATTTTCGCCATCGCGTTAGCCGTCCGCGCGCCCAGAGCGCGTTCGAGCGGACGGCTCAGGGCCGTCCAGCCGTCGGATGCGACGGCGCGGCCTTCCGCTCGCCCTCCTTCCACGCGCTCGTCCTCCCTCTCTGCGGTCCTTCCGGGCCCCCGCCGACGATTCCGACGCTCCCGGTCGGATCAAGCCTACTCCCGCAGTGCCGAACGCCACCCGACCGCCGGATTGGAGGTCGTGGCTCGTCCTCGCTATAATCGTGTGGTTGCCGACGGGATGGTCGGCTCTCATGTGACGCCGCTGGCGTCCCGTCAGCGAATCGAGGAGAATATCATGGCTTCTGTCTGCGACGTCTGCGGCAAGCACCCGAGTTTCGGCAAGAGCGTCTCGCACTCGCACGTGCGCACGAGCCGCCGGTGGAATCCCAACATCCAGCGGGTCCGCGCCGTGGTCCGGGGGACGCCGAAGCGTCTGAACGTCTGCACGTCCTGCCTCAAGGCGGGGAAGGTCGAGCGCGCCGTCTGAGGGACGGGGATTCGATCTCGAGGGGCCTCGGGGCCCCTTTTCTCATGCCCGCGCTCCGGTCCCGCCGGATCCGCGGGGCGCGCCGGGCGGGCGGCGGCTCCGAGCTCGGCCCTCCGGAGAGCGGCGGCCGCCTAGGAAACGGCCCGAAGCGGCGGCCCGGTCACCTCGCGAAATGGTCCCAGCCCCCGGCGCCGGCGACGTCGGAGCCGTCCACCGTGACCCGTCCCCCTTCGACGGCCCGCCGGACGGCTCCGATCCGGCGGAAGCCCGCGGGGACGCCCCCGCGGGCCGTCCCTAGGAAGCCGTGGTCCTCTCCCCCGGCCAGGACGTGCCGGATCGCGGCGTCGCGGGGCAGACCGCGAGCCGTCAACTCCCGCACGCAGGGCTCCAGCGCCGCCGAGTCGAGGTCGATCCACACCCCCGAGGCGCGGGCCATGCGCCGGGCGTCGCGGACGAGGCCGTCGGAGACGTCCATGAGGGCGCCGACCGCCCCCTCGCGGCAGGCCGCCATCGCCGCTTCGAGGGGAGGGTCCGGGCGCAGGAAGGTGTCGACGAGGTCGGCGCCGCCGGGAGAACCGTCCCGGCGGCCGGAGGCGAGCAGCTCGTATCCGGCCGAGGAGAAGCCGAGCGGGCCGCAGTGGACGACGTCCTCGCCGACTCGGGCGTCGCTGCGGCGGCGTGCCCGCCTGCCCTCAGGGTCGCCGAGAACCGTCACTGCGACGCATACGGCGGGTCCGCCGGTCAGATCGCCTCCGTCGACGCCGGCGCCCGCGCGGCGAGCGGCGGCCGCCGTCCCCCGGGCGAACTCTTCGAGCCATTCCACTTCCATGTCCCCGGGCAGTTCCACCGCCACGACGAGGGAGACCGGGCGCGCCCCCATGGACACGGAGTCCGCCAGGCTCTGCACGGCCGCGCGCCAGCCGACGTCGTAGCCGGTGGACCAGTCGCGGGTGAAGTGCGTCCCTTCGACGAGCATGTCCGTGGAGACTGCGACGCGTTCCCCCGTCAGGCGCAGCACGGCGCAGTCGTCGCCCGAGGGGACGTCGGCCTGCGCGGCCCGGGGCAGCGTCGGGACGATCCGGGCCAGCAGTTCGTCCTCGCTCAAGTCGTCGATGCGCATGGGCCCATCATGCCATCGCCTCCCCGCCTGGACGTCCGCCCGCCTCCCGTCCGCCGGCTCCCCCTCCGGTAGCCGTTCCGTCGCCGCCGCGGCTGGCCGCCTCCCTCTCCGGGCGCCGGCCAGCCGCCTCGCCTCCCTCCGGAAGTCCGTCGGCCTGCGAGAGCGCCCGACCGAGCTCGTAGTGGGCGATTCGGCGCATGCTCAGCAGCACGGGCTCGAAGAGGACGGTGCCGAGCACCGCGAAGGAGACGGCTTGGGAGTCCTCCCGCCGCGGAATGCGGGCGACGTCGGCGCGGGCGACGTCGCGGGCGGCCGACGCGTAGACGGCCAAGTGCTCGCCGTCCACGGGGATCCCGCTGTCCTCGACGAAGGCCAGGGCGGAGTTCAGCTGCCGGACGGCGGGAAGGTCCGCCGGAACGTCGAATCCGAGCTCGCCGAGTACGGCCGAGGCGCGGTCCGTCTCCGGCCGCTCGCCCTCGCGCATCGTGGGCAGCGCGGCCGTCACCTCCCCCATAGCCTTCCAGGGCCCCGCCTCGGAGTCGTCGATGATCGCCAGGATTCGGCGGACCTGGTCGATCGAGACGCCCAGGGTGCCGACGAGCCCGCGTATGAGGCGCAGGCGCTCGAGGTGCTCCTGCCCGTAGGAGGACTCCCTCGCATTGAGAGCCTCGCCCGGCGGCAGCAGGGACTCCCGCAGGTAGTACTTGATCGTCGCCACGGAGGCGCCCGACTCCTTCGCCAGTTCTGAGATGCGCATGTGTCCCCTTTCACTCAGGGCTCGGTTGACTCACTGGATACTCACGCTATCCTAGTTATTTAGATAGCATTACTATCCAATCGAGGAGTGACACGAATGCCCCCCAATGCACACCGTCTCGCGGCGCCCTCCGACGGGCCGGCGACCCTCGCCGCCTCCCATCCGAGCGCCGCGCCCGAACCCGCAGAACCGGCCGCGCCAGAGACTGCCGAAACCGCGCCGTCCCGTCCACGCGACCGCGCAGAGCGCCGACGCGGCCGCCTGGCCTGGGCGATCGTCGCGGCGGCGCTGCCCACCCTCATGACGGCCCTGGACAGCCTCGTCATGACCTTCGCCCTGCCCGACATCCGCGGGGACCTCGACGCCACGGTCACCCAGCTCCAGTGGTTCGTCAACGCGTACACCCTCGTACTCGCCACGCTCATCCTCCCGGCGGCGGCCCTCGGCAACCTCCTGGGACGCCGGAGGGTCTTCCTCTGGGGCGTCGCGCTCTTCACGCTGGCCTCGGCCGGGGCCGCGCTGTCCTCCACGTCCGGCGCCCTGATCGCCGCCCGCGTCGTCCAGGGGGCGGGAGGGGCCGCGATCACGACGCTCTCCCTGACGCACCTGGCCGACGCCGTTCCCACCCGGCTCCGCGAACTGGCGATCGGGATCTGGGGAGGCGTCAACGGACTCGGCGTCGCGGCCGGGCCGATCATCGGCGGAGCCGTCGTCGAGGACTTGGACTGGAGCTTCATCTTCTGGATCAACGTCCCCATCGGAGTCGTCTGCGTCGCATTGGGCCTGCGGTTCCTCGGCGAATCGCCGCGCCGGCCCCGCAGCATGGACGCGCCCGGGATCCTGCTCGGCGCCGGGTTCGTCTTCCCCTTCACCTGGGCGCTCGTCGAAGGGCCGCAACGCGGGTGGGGAGACAGGCTGACGATCGGGTGCTTCGGCGTCTCGGCGGCGTCCCTGATCCTCTTCCTCCTGCACGAGGGCGGCGCCCGCGAGCCGTACATGCCGCTCAGGCTCTTCCGCGATCGCCGGTTCGCCCTGGTCAACGCGGCGACGGCCCTCTTCTCCGCCGGGGTCTTCGGAACCGTCTTCTTCATCAGCCAGTATCTGCAGATCGGCCTGGGGTACGGGACCCTGGAGTCGGGGGTGCGCGCCACGCCGTGGACCATGCTGCCGATGGCCGTGGCTCCCGTCGCCGGCGTCCTCTCGCGCCGCTTCGGCACCCGCGCCGTCCTCGCCGCCGGCATGGGCCTGCAGACGCTCGCGCTCGTCTCCTTCGCCTTCGTCGTCCCTAATTCGACGGACTACGCGACGTTCGTCGTGCCGATGGCCGTTGCGGGCGTCGGCATGGGCCTGAGCGTGGCGCCTCTGGCCGCCGGGGCGCTCGCGGGGATCACCCGGGCCGACCGCGCCGTAGCCTCGGGCATCAATTCGACGGTCCGCCAGCTCGGCACGGCCACGGGGATCGCTCTGTGCACAGCCGTCTTCACCGCCTTCGGCCGGTACGCGCCCGGCCAGGGCTTCGTCGACGGCCTGACCCCCTGCCTGTGGGTCTGCGCCGGAATCCTGGCCGCGGCAGGCCTGTGCGTCCTCGCGATGCCGAAGCGGACCGAGCCGAACGCCTGAGCGACGTCCCCCGGCGGCAGTCCGCTGCCGGGCACGCTTCGAACGCCGCGTCCCCCGGGGCCTTCAGCCGCCGGGGGACGCACTGCGTTCGCGGTCGTGGGCCGATCATTGGCCGGTGCGGATGCGCTCGACGAACGCCTCGACGAAGCCGGCCAGGTAGTCGCGGGATTCCTCGGCGACGTCGCCGTCGGCGGTGACGCCCGCCTGCGTCGCGTTGAGGTAGAGCTCGGGCTGCTCCATGAGGTCGGCGCCGAAGAAGTTGAGGGGGCCGCGCAGATGGCTCTGGGCCAGGGCGGTTCCCAGCTGAGACGGCGAGACCCCCGCGATCGCGACGGGCTTGCCGACGAGCGCCGCCGTCCCCCACGGACGGGAACTCCACTCGAGGGCGTTGGCCAGTGCGGCGGAATACATCCGATTGTGCTCGGGCGTGATGAGGAGCACGCCGTCGGCGTCGAGGATCCCCTGCTTGAACCGGGTCGCGACCTCCGGCCAGTGGCCGTCGTAGTCACGGTTGTACAGGGGCAGATCGGCGATGGGGAGCTCGACGAACTCGACGCCCTCGGGAGCCAGGGAGGCCAGGGCCTTCGCGAGCCCGCGGTTGAGGGACTGAGAGGCCAGGCTTCCGACGATGTAGGCGATCTTCATGGGGACCTTTCCGGTGGGACGTGCTGAACGGCGGGCAGCCGACGTATCGGGTACCCGAGCGGTCAACAACCCGGAGCGCCCCCTTATTTCGCCCTGTGAGAGAAGTCACGAGGGCGGCGAGGGTTCTGCCGGGGCCGCGCCGCCGCCCCGCGGTCCTCCACCGGCCCCATTCGCCGCTATCGGAGTCCGACGGGGCGCTCGAGCGCCAGGGCGATGAGCTCGTCGATCAGCTGCGCGTACGGCAGGCCCGTGGCCTGCCACAGGAGGGGGTACATGGAGAACTGCGTGAACCCGGGGGTCGTGTTGTGCTCGTTGACGAAGACCTCCCCCGCCTCGGTGAGGAAGAAGTCGACGCGGGTCATCCCCTCGCAGCCGAAGGCCTCGAACACCCGCGCGGCGGTCTCGCGGATGCGCGTCGCCACGGGCTCGTCCACCCTGGCGGGGATCGCCATGTGGAAGCCCTCGGTCTGAACGTACTTCGTCTCGTAGTCGTACCACTGGGCCGAGTCCATGACGATCTCGCCGAGGACCGACGTACGGGGGGCGTCGTCGCCGTGCCCGCCGAGCACCGCGCATTCGATCTCGCGGCCGGCGATCCCCTGTTCGACGATGACCTTCGGATCGGTCCCCTGGGCGCGGACCACGGCCTCCTCCAGCCCTTCGGGCGCGTCGACCCTCACGATGCCCAGGGAGGATCCGGCCCGCGCGGGCTTGACGAACACGGGGAAGCTCAGCGTGCGGGCGATCTCCTCGAGGATCCGCCCGCGCTCGGTCCGCCAGCGGCGGGGCGTGACGAGCACGTACGGGGCGACGTCGATCCCGGCCGACTGGAGGACGACCTTCATGTAGTGCTTGTCCATGCCGGCGGCCGATGCGAAGACGCCGCAGCCGACGTAGGGCACGCCGGCCATCTCGAGCATGCCCTGGAGCGTCCCGTCCTCGCCGAAGGGCCCGTGCAGCAGGGGGAAGACCACGTCCATGGTCCCCAGCGCCGCGAGCGCCCCGTCGTCGCGCCCGCGAGGGGCGAGCAGGGCGCGGTGCTCCCCCGCCAGCTCGATGAGCACCTGCTCGTCGCGCGAGGCCACCTGGCCCGTGAAGCCCGCGGCCTCCAGCCGATCCGGATCCCCGACTCCCGGAACCCACGTCCCGTCCCGGCGGATGCCGATGGGGAGAATCTCGTATCTGTCCGGATCCATCGCCCGCATGACGGACGCGGCGGTCAGGCAGGACACCGAGTGTTCGCCGGACACTCCGCCGTAGATGAGGGCAACGCGCACCTTCGCCATATTCTGGTCGCCTTCCACTTGCGAGAACCACTAGGGCGATAGCCTACCGCTATGAGCACAGAGTTCCACCTTTCGCCGGACACCGTCGCGGCGACGGCCGCCCGGCCCGAGCGCGTCCAGGGGGCGCCGGTCAATCCCCCTGTCACGCTCTCCTCGACGTACGTCAGCATGGGCGCCCCCGACGGGTCGATGCTCTACGCCCGCTGGGACACCGAATCCTGGCATCCGGCCGAACGCCTCATCGCCCGGCTCGAAGGCTCTCCCCTCCCCGCGCTCCTGCACGCGTCGGGCATGGCGGCCGTCGCCAACGCGCTTCACCTGGCTCCCGCGGGCAGTCCGGTCGTCGTGCCGCGCCACGCCTACCACGCCTCGCTCCTACTCGCCCGGGACCGCGCCCGCCGCGAAGGCGGCGAGGTCCGGGAGGTCGACATCACCGACACCGAGGCGGTCGTCGAGGCGCTCACGTCCGAGGGTGCGGAGGCGGGCATGGTGTGGATCGAGTCGCCCACCAACCCCATGCTGGAGATCGCCGACGTCCCGGCGATCGTCAAGGCGGCGCATGCCGTGGGCGCGCTGGTCGGAGTGGACAACACCTTCGCCACGCCGCTCGGCCAGCGCCCGCTCGAGTGGGGCGCCGATATCGTCGTGCACTCGGCGACGAAATACCTTTCTGGCCATTCGGACGTCGTCCTGGGGGCCGTCGTGACATCCCGGGAGGACTTGCGCGAGGCCCTCCGCGAGGAGCGGACCGAGTCCGGCGGCGTGGCGGGGCCCTTCGAGGCGTGGCTCCTGCTGCGGGGGATGCGCACGCTCGCCTTGAGGATGGAGCGCACCTGGGCCAACGCCGCCGAGCTGGCCGCGCGGCTCGCCGCGCACCCCCTCGTGGCGGAGGTGTGCCATCCGTCGCTTCCCTCCCACGCCCAGCACGAGCGCGCCGCGCGCCTCATGGACTGCTTCGGCGGCGTCGCGACCGTGCGCCCGGTCGGAGGCGTCGCCGCGGCGGAGAACCTCGGGAGGCATACGAGGATCTGGTTGCCGGCCACGTCCCTCGGCGGGGTGGAGTCCTCCTTCGAGCGCCGGCGCCGCTTCCCCTCGGAGGCCCCGACGGTTCCCGAGGACCTTCTGCGCATGAGCGTGGGCATCGAGGACGTCGAAGATCTGTGGCGCGATCTCGACGCCGCCCTGCGGGCCGTGCACGCATGACGGACCGCTCGGCTCGGGGCCGCCGGAGGCCGCTCGCAGCCCGCCTGGCCCTCTGGGCCCTCTGCCCGGTCCTCTCCGCCCTTCCCGCCTGCTCCGGCGGGGCCGGATCCGCGCCGCCTTCCCGCTCGCAGCCCGCTGCGTCGCAGGCTTCCTCGAGCGCGACCGCGTCCGCGACGCCCGGAGACGACTCGACGGCGATCGAGCCGGAGACGGACTGGACGACCGGGGACGCCCAGTCGCCTCGCTACCCCACCGTGGCCGGGCACGCCATGCCCGACACCTCCCGGGTGGGCGTGCACCCGGGCTTCGAACGCGTCGTCGTCCAGTACACGGGCAGGGCGAGCGACATCACGTGGCGTGCGCGCTTCACGGGGAGGAACGCCGCGGGCCTGGCGGGGAGGCGCTTTCTGCGGGTGACGGTCGCCGGGCTGAGGGATCCCGACGAAGGCGAGACCGTGCCGGCCCTCGCGCCCGCTCCCGTCTCGGGGGCGACGCTGATCAAAGGCGTGTCCGTCGGCCTCCCCCGCGGCGGCGTCCAGACCGTCACCGTCGGACTGGACGCCGATGCGGCCTATCGCCTCATGGTCTTGGAGAATCCGACGCGGCTGGTCGTCGACCTGCGGAAGTGATCGCGCGAGCCGCGGCGCGCAGGCGGCCGTGCGGGGCGGCGTCTCAGCGCCGGCCCCTCCGCCTCCTCTCGCGGCGTTCGAGCCTCCTCCTGACGGCTTGGGAGTTCGCCGCGTCGACGTCGCGGTAGGGGTCGCCGTCCACGCGCCTGTCCCAGCGCCGCTCGCGGGGCCCTCTGCCGGCGGCGACGTCGGCGGGGCGCAGTTCGACCAGCTCCTTCGTGATGGCGACCATGATCGCCTCGGTCATCTCCGTGAGGAGCTCGTGGGTGACCTCCCGCCCCGCGTAGTCCGAGAGGTCGAGGGGCTCGCCGATCCGCACGTCGAGCCGGGTCCGGCGGCGCCCCATCCTCCGCCAGCCGATGTCGCCCGTCCACGGATGGATGAGCCTCTCGTTCCCCCAGTGGGCGACGGGCAGGACGACGGCGTCGGGGTGCGCCAAGGCGAGCCGCGCGGAGCCGGTCTTGCCGCGCATCGGCCAGCCGTCCGGGTCGCGGGTGAAGGTCGACTCGGGGAAGACGACGAGCGCCCTGCCGGCGGCGAGGGCGTCGGACATGGCGCGCAGCGAGGAGGCGGGGCTTCCGCCGTCGGCGGGAACGTGGTCCACGTCGGAGCGGTAGACGGGTATCTGGCCGAGGCGGCGCAGAGCCCATCCCAGCACGGGCGCCGTGAACAGGTCGGCCCGGCCGGCCGTGACCGGCGCACGTCCCCGCCGGTAGAGCGCCATGCACACGGACAGGGCGTCGAGGTGGCACGTGTGGTTGGAGACCACGAGGACCGGCCCGAACTCCGGGATCCTCTCCGCCCCACTGATGCGCACGTCCTGGACGCATCTCATGGCCCCGACGGCCAGCGGCGCGACGACGCGCATGAGGAGGGGCGGACGCTCCCGGCCCACCGGTTCACGACTCCTTGACGGCGTCGGCTCCCAGGGCCTGGAGCTTCTGCATGAAATGCTCGTATCCGCGGTCGATGATGTCGATCCCGGAGACGAGCGAGGTCCCCTCGGCCGCGAGCGCGGCGATGAGATGCGAGAACCCGCCCCTCAGGTCGGGGACTTCGATGTCGGCCGAGTGGAGCTTGGCGGGGCCTTGGATGACGGCCGAGTGGTAGAAGTTGCGCTGGCCGAATCGACACGGCAGGCCGCCCAGGCATTCGCGGTACGTCTGGATCGCGGCTCCCATCTCGACCAGCGCGTCGGTGAATCCGAAGCGGTTCTCGTACACGGTCTCGTGGACGATGGAGATGCCGGTCGCCTGGGTGAGGGCGACGACGAGCGGCTGCTGCCAGTCCGTCATGAATCCCGGGTGGACGTCCGTCTGCAGCGCCATGGCCCGCAACGTGCCGCCGGGGTGCCAGAAGCGGATGCCGTCGTCGGCGACGTCGAACTCGCCTCCCACCTTGCGGAAGACGTTCAGGAAGCTCGTCATGGTCTGCTGCTGGGCGCCGCGGACGAAGATGTCGCCTCGCGTGGCCAGGGCTGCGCACGCCCACGACCCCGCTTCGATGCGGTCCGGCAGGGCGGTGTGGGAGTAGCTGCGCAGGCTCTCGACTCCCTCGATCTTGATCGTCCGGTCCGTCTCCACCGAGATGATGGCGCCCATCTTCTGAAGGACGGCGATGAGGTCCATGATCTCGGGCTCGATGGCGGCGTTCGTCAGCTCGGTGATGCCCTCGGCCCTGACGGCGGCCAGGAGGGTCTGCTCCGTCGCCCCGACCGAGGGGTAGGGCAGGTGGACGGGCTTGGCCTTCAGCCCCTTCTTGGCCACAAGGTGCATGCCTCCCCGGCCCGGAACCCGCACGGCGCCGAAGTCCTCGAGGACCCGGATGTGGAAGTCCACGGGCCGGTCGCCGATGTGGCAGCCGCCCAGGTCGGGGATGAAGGCCTCGCCGAGGTTGTGGAGCAGGGGCCCGGCGAAGAGGATCGGGATGCGGGAGGAGCCCGCCAGGCGATCCATCTCGACTGGGTCGGACGGCAGGTGGATCCGGCCGGGCGTGATGTCCAGGACGCCGGCCTCCTGGTCGTAGTCGACGGTCACGCCGTGCATGCGCAGGAGGTCGGAGACGACGTCGACGTCGCGGATCAGGGGGACGTTGCGCAACGTGGACGTCCGGGGTGCCAGGAGGGCGGCGACCATCGCCTTGGGAACGAGATTCTTCGCCCCCCGTACGGTGATCTGGCCGCGAAGCGGAGTGCCGCCAACGATCCGGAGCCTGCTCGCCATTCCTCATCCTCTTGTGTAGTCGAGGCGGGGCCGCCCGCCCTGTGCGCCCGGCGGACGCGTCACTACAGAATAGCCCTTCAACGGCCCGCGTGCTCGGCGCCGGTCGTGGGCAACGTTACTACGGTCGTCGCCGTGCCGCGGGTCCGCGGCGGCCGTCACGCCAGGGGGGCCTGGCGGTCGATCGGCCGGGCGGAGACGACCGTTTCCGCGGGGAGGTGCCTCTTCGGCAGGGTCGTCGGCTTGAACGCGGGCCGGGAGGATTCGTAGGCGGCGATGGCGGCCTCGCTGTGGAGGGTGATGCCGACGTCGTCCAGGCCCTCCATGAGGCGCCACCGCGTGTAGTCGTCGAGCTGGAAGGGGCATGAGAAGCCCGCCGCGCTGGCCGTGCGGCTCTCCAGGTCGATCGTCACCTCGGTGCCCGGCTCGGTCTCGAGGATCTTCCACAGCTGTTCGACGTCCTCCTGGGCGACGACGCCGGCGACCAGGCCCTGCTTTCCCGAGTTCCCGCGGAAGATGTCGGCGAATTTGGGGGCGAGGACGGCCCGGAACCCGTAGTCCTTCAGCGCCCACACGGCGTGTTCGCGCGAGGAGCCGGTCCCGAAGTCGGGGCCCGCCACGAGCACCGAGCCGCGGCGGTACTCCTCCCGGTTGAGGACGAAGGAGGGGTCCTTGCGCCAGGAGGCGAAGAGGGCGTCTTCGAATCCGGTGCGGGTGATGCGCTTGAGGTAGACGGCGGGGATGATCTGGTCGGTGTCGACGGCGCTGCGGCGCAGCGGGACGCCGATCCCGGTGTGCCGGGTGAACTTCTCCATGCCGGGCTCTCCTTCCGATTCGCCGCTCAGTCCAGGTCCGAGGGCGTGGCCAGGCTTCCCTTGACGGCCGTCGCCGCCGCCACGAGCGGCGAGACGAGGTGCGTGCGGCCTCCGGGGCCCTGGCGTCCCTGGAAGTTCCGGTTCGAGGTGGAGGCGCAGCGTTCGCCGGCCACGAGCTGGTCGGGGTTCATGCCCAGGCACATCGAGCATCCGGCGTTGCGCCACTCGGCCCCGAAGTCGAGGAAGACCCTGTCGAGCCCCTCGGCTTCGGCCTGCAGGCGCACCCGCGCCGACCCGGGAACCACCATCACGCGGGTTTCCGGGGCCTTCTTGCGGCCCTCGACGACGGCCGCGGCGGCGCGCAGGTCCTCGATGCGCCCGTTCGTGCACGAGCCGATGAACACGGTGTCGATGCCGATCTGGCGCATCGGCGTCCCCGGGGTCAGGCCCATGTACTCGATCGCGCCCTCGGCGGCCCTGCGCTGCGTCTCGTCGGCGATGTCGGTCGGCTCCGGCACGCTCCCCGAGATGCCGATTCCCTGGCCGGGGTTGGTCCCCCACGTGACGAAGGGCTCCAGTTCGTCGGCGTCGAGGTGGACGACGGTGTCGAATTCGGCGTCGTCGTCGCTGGCGAGGGTGCGCCAGTAGGCGACGGCCTCCTCCCAGTTCTCCGGCGCGTTCGGCCGGCCCTCGACGTAGGCGAAGGTCGTCTCGTCGGGGGCGACCATTCCGGCCCGCGCGCCGGCTTCGATCGACATGTTGCAGATCGTCATCCGGGCTTCCATCGACAGGGAGCGGATGGCCTCTCCGCGGTATTCGATGACGTGGCCCTGGGCGCCGTTCGTCCCGATCTTGGCGATGATCGCCAGGATGACGTCCTTGGCGGTGGTTCCGGGCTTGAGTTCGCCGTCGACGTCGATGGCCATCGTCTTGAAGGGGGCGAGGGGAAGGGTCTGGGTGGCCAGGACGTGCTCGACCTCCGAGGTTCCGATCCCGAGGGCCAGCGAGCCGAAGGCGCCGTGGGTGGACGTGTGGGAGTCGCCGCACACGATGGTCATGCCGGGCTGGGTGAGCCCGAGCTGGGGGCCGACGACGTGGACGATGCCCTGGTCGGCGTCGCCCAACGAGTAGATGGGCACGCCGAACTCCTCGCAGTTCCGCCGCAGGGCCTCGATCTGGGCGCGCGAGATGAGGTCCGCGATGGGCAGGTCGATGTCGAGGGTCGGCGTGTTGTGGTCCTCCGTGGCCAGCGTCAGATCTGGCCTGCGCACGGGGCGCCCCGCGAGGCGGAGGCCCTCGAAGGCCTGGGGGCTCGTCACCTCGTGGACGAGCTGGAGGTCGATGAACAGGAGGTCGGGGGCGCCGTTCTCGCCGCGCTGGACGATGTGGTCCCGCCACACTTTCTCCGCCAGAGTCGCACCCATGACGCTACCTCCCCGTGGACGTTCCTGTCCGTCAAGAATGACGCGACCCCGCCGATCCGCGCGCTTGCATCTCACGGTTTGAGATGGAAGTATCAGCCCATGGACAGCTCTTCGACGTCGGACGCCAACGCCAGCGGCGTTGGCGTCATCGACAAGGCATCCTACGTTCTGGCGGCGCTGGAGGCGGGGCCGCAGACTCTCACCCAGCTCGTGACGGCCACGCATCTGGCGCGTCCGACGGCGCACCGCCTGGCCGTGGCGCTCGAATTCCACCGTTTCGTCGCCCGGGACTCGCAGGGGCGGTTCGTCCTGGGCCCCCGCCTGGGCGAGCTGGCCTCGGCTGCGGGCGAGGACCGGCTCCTGGCCTCGGCCAACCCCGTGCTGGTCGCCCTGCGGGATCACACGGGCGAGTCCGCCCAGCTCTACCGCCGCCAGGGCGAGCAGAGGGTGTGCGTGGCGGCCGCCGAGCGCTCGATCGGCCTGCGCGATTCGATTCCCATCGGCTTGACGCTGTCGATGAAGGCGGGCTCGGCGGCCCAGATCCTCCTCGCCTGGGAGGAGCCCGACCAGCTCCACCGAGGCCTGCACGGGGCGAGCTTCACCGCGACTAACCTGTCGGCGGTCCGCCGCCGGGGGTGGGCTCAGTCGATCGGCGAGAGGGAGGCCGGCGTCGCCTCCCTCTCGGCGCCCGTGCGGGGGCCGTCGGGCCGGGTGATCGCAGCGGTCTCGATTTCGGGCCCCATCGAGCGGATGGGCCGGCAGCCCGGCCGCCAGCACGCCGCCGCCGTCGTCACCGCGGCCAAGCGCCTGACCGACGTCCTGCAGACGACCGAGGGCCTCAGCGCGGATCTGTGAAGGTGCGGCTGCGGCGCGGCCTTGCAGGCACACGTTACAGGACAAACAAAGCCCGCGCACAAAACTCCGCAAAATTCATCCGCAAGAGACGGACGAAGAGTGCATCGGCGCATAAAAAATTCATGAAATATGTACTTTCCATACATCTAAGTACTTTTCATGCGAAGCGTCGACATCTCGACGGCGAAACGGCAGTATCTCGATAGCGGACGTAAAGCAAAAGACAGGGAAACGAAGGATTCGGCTTCGCTCCCTTGCTGAACGGACAAACAGAGGCAATCGTTATGGCACTTCCCGTTCTCGGGCGAAACGGAAAAATTCTTGGCATATACCAATCCGGATCAACGGAAAAGGTGCCCTATAGATTAAAGCCACTATATGGGCACAATGCTTCACTTACAGTTTCTTACATCACCACCACAGATCGTCCTGCGTCCAGTTGCATCTGTGCTGCAACACGTATCCAGGGAGATCCCACATCGGATTAGAAGGCCGCGCCGCTTCCAGGTCCCAATGGAAGCCAGCTCCCCAAAACGCATATCCATACGCAACGTGGCAGGCATACTGCTGTTCTAGCGTTGCCGCTGGATTCTGGCCGACAAGACGGTCTTTCCATTCCTCCCAGCCAGCGTAACGAATAATTTGATTGCCTAAGACTATATTTGCGGGGATGCCATTTCCAGTATAGACAGCCATTCCCCAAACCGATAGCATGCCCGAATAGACATCTTGGCCTTCATACTGGCCTTTCCTGTTCTTCTCCAATGTTTCGAACAGGTCCGCTCCCAACCACGGATCGGCGACGACGGGATACGTGAATTTGTCGCTGTGGTCGACCACTTGGGTGAGAGCATCGCCCTTGACCTCGTAGTGGGTCGGGACGCTCTTGCCTTTGGCGTCCTTGGCCCAGGCGGGCGCGATTCCAGCGACCAACTTCCTATTTTTCGTCACGAGGATGGAATTTGCTTTTTGCTCGATCTTCGCTCCTTGCGGCACCTTCATTTTATAGGTGTATCGTTTCGGGGCCTTTGAGTCATTGATCACGGTATTGATCTGCGTGCTGCCGTCGCCGCGTGCGATCGGAGTCGTGGACGAGCTGTTCTTGTTGTCGAAGGTGACGGTTCCGGAGTGCGACGAGGCGGCTTTCGCCGCCGAGCCGGAGAACGGCAGCGTCACGGAGACGGCGCCGTTTCGGCCGGCGATCGTCACATCCGATCTGGGGTCGGTGGGGATTGTGACGCCGACGCCTCGCTGCGTCGTCTTCAACGCGTCTGCGCCGGACGTGCTCGCCGGAACGTCGGCGGCCGCCTCGGTCAGCTTGCGATCGACTCCCGCGATGGCTTGGTAGGCCTTCTGCGCGGTTGCGCTCGACGTGGTGTCGGCTCCTTGGCCTGACGACTCCGCAGCGACCGACGTCCCCGCTATCCCCAGTGACAATGCCGACAGCGAAGCTACGATACGGACGAACCTCATTGTATCCTCCTAAAATAATTTGCTAGATTAGCTAGTTTTTCCCCTTTTTCGCAGGGTAATTATTTCCGTGGAAGCGCGCAACAGGTCAGGATAGGATTCCCCAGGGCGCCCACACAGGCCGCGCGCGGAAACCCTACCGGCGCCAGCGCGGAACGTTCTCGCGACCTGCGGACCTTTGCCGCTCCCGAGCACACCCGCCCGCTATTTTCACCTCATCGCGCCGGATCGGGCCCACAGGAGCGCCGAGCAGGCGGTCGTCGTCCAGACCAGGCACGCGATCCCCGCGAAACCCCATGAGCCGGTCATCAGCGGGCCGCCCAGAGCTCCGGCGACGGCGCTCCCCGCGTACATGAGGACGTTCGCCAGGGCTGAGACCGTTCCCCGCGCGGTTGCCGTCAGCGACTGCAAGAGCCCCATGAACACGGGGAATAGGGTCCCGCCGGTGAAGAAGACGACGGACAGGACGGCGAGGGCCACGGCGAGGCTTCCGCTCCACGGCAGGGCCGGATAGCAGACGAGGTAGGCGAGCATGCAGCCTAGGAGCGTCCGGCCGGTCCCCCATCGGGCGACGATGCGCGGCCCCGCCAGTGCGCCCAGGGTGTTGCCGGTGCCCAGGGCGATCATGGCGTAGCCGACCCCCGTCGCGTCCAGGGCGAAGTCCGTGGAGAACCAGGTCGGCGCGAAGGACAGGACGGCGAAGTTGCCGAGCTGGAAGACGAAGTAGGCCGCGAAGCGCCAGCGAGCCGCCGGTACGGCCAGAAGGCCTCCGTATTGGGCGATCACGCGGGTCTTCGAGGCCTGCGGCGGCACGGGCGGATACCACAGCCACAGAGCGAGGGACGTCCCCGCGCCCGCGGCGCCGACGGCGAGGAACGGGGCGGCCGTCGAGACGGCGCCGAGCAGGCTTCCCACGGGCACGCCCACGAGTTGGGCGACCGTCAGGCCGGCCGTCGGCGCGGCCATCGCCGCGACGACCCGCCCGGGAGGCACGAGCTGGGGGATCGCAGCCCACACCTGCGGGGCGGCGACGGCCGCACACACCCCCGCCAGGGCGCGGAGGGCGATCATCTGCCACAGCGTCGAGGCCAGCCCGCAGGCGGCCGTCGCCGCGGAGAAGGCGCTCATGCCAGCGACGAGCACGCGCCGCCGGTCGAAGCGGTCGGACACCGGACCGGCGAACACCGCGGTGACGCAGTAGCCGATCGCGTAGGCCGAGACCATCCACCCCGCCGAGGCGGGCGGGCTGGCGAAGCGCGCCGTCAGCTCCGGCAGGAGGGGCGCGACGAGGAAGGTGTCGGTTCCCACGAGGAACATGACGCCGAAGGAGAGGATGGACAGGGGTGCCATTTTGTGCCTTTCTCGCCGCCGAGCGGCGTTCGGGCCGGATTCCGCGTCCTGGGGATCCGGCTGCTCCGCATGCCATCCGCTACGCTAAACTCTGACATCGATGTCAGAGTCAAGGGCGAGGGAGGACGCGTGCGCATCGGCGAGGTGGCGAGGCTGTCGGGGCTGTCCGTGCGGCAGGTCCGCTACTACACGGACACCGGGCTCCTGGCGGCGGACAGGCTGTCCAACGGATACAGGGACTATGCCGCCGGATCGGCCGGACGGGCCCGGCGGATCCACGCCCTGTTCGCGGTCGGCCTGCGCCTGAGCGACGTGCGCCGGCTCACCCCGTGCATCGCGCGGGACTCGACCGCCATGTGCCCGTCGGCCCGCCGGGCGCTGGAACGCCAGGTCGAGGACCTGCAGCGGCGGATCGACCGATTGAAGGAAGCCCAGGAGGTCATCCTGGACAGGTTGGAAGCCAGGTAGGCCGGCGGTCGCCGGCACGGCTCCCGGCTGCGAGGAGCGATCCGGCTGCGGGCGAACCAGGCGATCCGGCGGCGTCGAATGCCGGCGGGCAACGCGGGATTGCGCGGGGCGGCCGCGCGCCGCGCCGGGGACGGCGAGGTCCCATCCGCCGCATCGTCGGCCGCACGGCCTACGCTCGCGTAGGTCGCTGTGGATCGCAACGCCTCCGGGGAGCTAGGATATCGGGGTGAAGCGAACGCTCCTCGTCACCAACGACTTCCCGCCACGCAGAGGGGGGATCCAGACCTATCTGGAGGGGTTCGTCAGGGAACTGGACCCCGAGGCGCTCACGGTCTACTGTTCGAGCCCGCCGGGCGGAGGCGCCGCCGACTACGACGCCGAGCAGCCGTGGACGACGATCCGCCATCCGGGGACCACGATGCTCCCCACGCCCGCCGTCCGCCGCACGATGCAGCGCATCATCCGCGAGAGGGCCGTGGAGGCCGTCTGGTTCGGCGCGTCGACGCCTCTGGGGATCATGGCCCGCGCTGCGCGGGCGGCGGGGGCCTCGCGCGTCGTCTCGACGACTCACGGGCACGAGATCGGCTGGTCGATGATCCCCGGGGCCAGGTCCTTCCTCAAACGCGTTTTCCGGGGAGCCGACGTCGTCACCTACCTGACGGAGGCGACGCTGCGGCGCCTGGAGACCTGCCTGGGCGACGTCCGCAGGGTCCGCATGCCGGGCGGGATCGCCCCCGAGGACTTCGCCTTCTCCTCCGAATGGCGCTCCGCCCTGCGCGAGCGCTACGGGATCGGGGGCGAGCCCGTCGTCGTCTGCATCTCCCGACTGGTCGAGCGCAAGGGCCAGGACACGCTCATCCGGGCCTGGCCCGCGATCCTGGAAGGCCATCCCGACGCCAGACTCGTCATCGTCGGGAAGGGCCCCTACGAGGCGAAGCTGAGATCCCTGGCGGCATCCTGCCCGGCGCGGGAGTCGATCGTCTTCACCGGGGAGGTCCCCTTCGCCGAACTCGCCGCGCACTACAGCCTCGGGGACGTCTTCGCCATGCCGTGCCGCACCCGGGGAGGAGGCCTGGACATCGAGGGGCTGGGCATCGTCTACCTGGAGGCGTACGCGGCGGGGCTGCCCGTCGTCGCCGGGGATTCGGGCGGCGCCCCCGAAGCCGTCCTGCCCGGGGTCACCGGGCTCGTGGCCGCCGGCCGCAGCGCCGAGGCCTGCGCCGCCGCCGTCGCGTACATGCTCGACGATCCGGTCCGCGCGAAGGCCATGGGCGAGGCCGGGCGCCGATGGGTCGACCGGGCGTGGCGCTGGTCGACCCTCGCGGCCCCCCTGCTGAAGGAGCTGACATGACATCCACCCACATGGTCCTCGTCTTCCCGCTGGCGATCGCGGTCGGGTTCATCCTTCCGGTCCAAAGCGCCATGAACACCCGGCTGAAGGTCTCCGTGGGGACGACGCTCGCCGCCTCCTTCGTCGCCTACGCGCTCGGCACCATCTTCCTGGGCGCGTTCGTAGCGGCCGGCAGGATGCCCGTCCTCCCCGGGGCGGACGCGCCGTGGTGGTCCTACACCAGCGGCGCCCTCGGCGTGCTCGCCCTCGTCACGGTGATCCTCATCTTCCCGAAGGTGGGGGCTGTGGAGACCGTCGTGCTGCCCGTGGCCGGGAAGATCGTCTCCGGCCTGCTCATCGACCATTTCGGCTGGTTCAACTCGCCGGTCCAGCCGATATCCGTCTGGAGGGTCCTCGGCGGCTGCCTGGCCGGGGCGGGCATGATCATCGCCTTCTACGCGCGCGGCCGCGGCTCGGCGAAGCCCGCGCTCGTGTGGCGGTTCCTGGGCGTCCTCGTGGGCGTGTACGCCGCCGTCCAGGCCGCGGTCAACGGGAATCTCAACAAGGCGCTGGGCTCGTCGATCTCCTCGGGCCTGATCACCTACGGGACGGGGGCTCTCCTCCTGCTGGTCCTCATGGCCCTCACCTGGCAGTGGCCGAAGCGGCAGGAGCCCGGCCCCGTGTGGATGTGGCTCGGCGGCCCCGTCGGGGCGCTGTTCGTCGCCGGTATGGCGGGCCTCGTTCCGAAGCTGGGAACGGGGGTCAGTCTGATGGTCGTGCTCATCGGCCAGCTTCTGGGCTCGATGACCATCGAGCAGTTCGGCCTCTTCGGAGCCCAGAAGACGCCCGTGGGGATCGTCCAGCTCGCCGGCGTGGCCGTGGTGGCCGCGGGCATGGCCGCGTACTACCTGAGCTGAAGGCGCGCCTGCCGCGCGGGCGCGGTCCGGTGCGCCCTCACCGCTCCCCCGTCGTCGCCGGGGCTCCGGGCGCCCGCTCCTAGCCAGCCGCCAGGGGCCGGGGCCGCGGTGACGAGCCGGATGCGGGGAACGCCCAGTATCATCATTGATCCGCCGTCCACACCGAATTGCTATAGCATCGGCGCATGGGCCGTCTGTCGTTGGTGTCGTGTTCCGATCCCGTCCAGCCTCCGCCTGCCGGAAGGCTGGGAGAGCTCGTCTCGGCTCTGGCCGCCGCCGGGTACGATCCGGACGCCGAGGCGATCCGGGAGCTCGGAGCGGACGGCTGGAGACGGGACCCTCGGCGGCGGGCCGGCATGCTCAACCGGGCCTTCGCCGATCCGGGCGTGGAGGCGGTCGTCGACGTCTCGGGCGGGGACCTCGCCAACGAGGTCCTCTCCTACCTCGACTGGGGGACGATAGCCGCCAACCCGAAGCCCGTGGTCGGGTACTCCGACTTGACGTGCGTCCTCAACGCGATCGTGGCGCGAACGGGCCGGACGGCCGTCCTGTGGAATGCGATGGCCGGCCTGCACCGCGGATTCGGCGTTCTCGACGCGGCCCTCGCCGGCGAGACGATCAGGCCCGCGCTCGCCGGGGCCGACGGCGACGCGGACGCCTTCGAGGCGCTCCCCTGGCTCGGGGGCAACCTCAGGTGTTTCCTCAAACTCGCGGGGACGCGGTACTGGCCGGACCTCGCCGGGGGCGTGCTCCTCGTCGAGTCGTTGGGCGCTTCGCTGAAGGCTCTCGCCGCCGGCCTGGCGCATCACGCGCATCTGGGGACTTTCGGGAAGGTCGCCGGGATCGCCGTCGGTCAGCTCACCGCCGTCGACGAGGCGGGCCAACGCGAGGCGGCTCTGGCCCTCGTGGGCGAATACGCGGGCCGGATCCCGGTGATCGAGGCGCCGGGCCTGGGCCATTCCGCCGATTCGCAGGCCGCGACGCTCGGGTGAGCGGCGGGGCGTGGCAGGCTGTGAGCCCCGCACGTTCCACGTGCTCGGCCCCGTCCGAGCAGACGGGGCCGAGCACGGCATCGGAATCGTCGATGAATGCTCCGACGGCCCGGGGGCGTCAGTTGAAGCGGCGCCGGTAGGCGAGCAGCCCGCCGCCCACCACGAGGAAGGAGGCCGCGACCACGCCGGTGGTCAGCGAGTCCGCGCCGGTCGACGGCAGGGATGAGGCCTGTGCCTGCTTCTTCGCGGGTTTCGTGTCGGGTTTGACGGTGACGTCCACCTGGACGTCTCCGCCCGCGTTGATCGTCCCCTCGTTCGCGGTCCCGATCGACTTGGCGTTGACGCCGGGCCTGCCGACCGACTGCAGCGTTCCCGCCCACTTGCCGACCTCGGAGGCCCGCTCCTGCGATGAGACGGCGACGGCGCCGGGGTTCGGCGTGCGTGCGACCGGGTTCTGGATGCCGGGGATGACGGGAGAGGCGCCGCCCGGATCCTTGGACGGCGCCTGCTTGGACGGGGCCGTCGGATCCTCGCGATGCTTGGGGGACGTCGGGCTCGTCGAGGTGGAAGGGCTGGACGGCTTCGGATCGCCGGAACCGCTCGCGGACGGCGAAGGGGAGGGGTTCGGAGTGGTTGGGGGGTCATCCGAGACGTCGGCATGCTTCCCCTGGGCCGTGGCTCCCGCCTTGCCGGATGTGGAGGAGGTCGTGCCCGACGGGGAAGGCTTGGTCGACGCGTCGGCCGACTGCTTCGAAGAGCTCGGGGCTGAAGGGTTCGGGGTTCCAGTGTCGTCGGCAGCCGCCACTCCCGTGGAAAGCCCCGTGACGGTCGCCGCCAGAGCGAATGCGGCGTTCACGTGCGTCAGTCGCTTCATCTTCACACCACTTTTCTCAAAATCATTTGTATGAAAGGAAGTGAGCGTTGTCCGATCCGTCAGGACGGACCTGTCACAGTCATCTAGTTTACCCAATCGCATATAACACGCCAAGCCGCTGATCGGACTTCGTCCCGCAATCGACCAGGCAGCGCTCCCCGCCTATGAGACGAGTCCCGGGATCTTTGAGATCTCCGGGACTCGTTCCGAGGAAATGGGCGGTGGTACCCCCAGCGGGATTTGAACCCGCGTTACCGCCGTGAGAGGGCGGCGTCCTGGACCACTAGACGATAGGGGCAGAGCGAAAACCCACGTTTTCGCTGGCTGGGGTACCAGGACTCGAACCTAGAATGGATGAACCAGAATCACCAGTGTTGCCAATTACACCATACCCCAAGGGCTTCGCCCGCTCACGCCGGCGACAGATATGTAGGCTACCCGATTTCCCCGTCCACGACCAAGTCGTCGGGCGTGCGACGCATCACTCCGAGGTGCCGGGAGGCGCCGGCGCCGACTCCGTCAAACTCCGCGATCGCCTCCGCCTCCTCGACAGGCGCACTGCCGCGTGGACGGCGAGGAACACCAGACCGTAGGCCAGAGCTGTCCACGAGGACGTCGGGCGTCCCGTCCAGTACGTGGCGAAGAAGGCGGGAACCGCCACGAGCGCGGCGATCGCCGCGCTCCCCTGCACCAACCGCGGGAAGGAGTCCGCCACGAGCGCGGCCGTCGCCGCGGGGACGACGACGAAGGCTATGACGAGGACCGCTCCGGCCGTGTAGAACGAGGCGGTCAGGGTCAGCGCGACGAGGGCCATCGCCGCCCCGCGCAGTCCGCGCACCGGCACGCCCAGGGTCCTGGCGTAGTCCGGGTCGAAGACGACGAGCGCGAGTCTGCGGTGCGTCGCGGCCAGGAAGAGGACGTTCAACAGGAGCACCGCCCCCATGGCGTAGCAGTAGACCGGCCCGAAGTCCCTGCCGGCGATGATGAGGCGGTCGACGGCCACGACGTTGGGGTCGCCCACCAGGACGGCCTCTTCCTGTAGGTGCAGGTGCGAGAAACGCGTGGACAGGAGGATGACGCCGACGGAGAAGAGGCCCGGGAAGACCAGGCCCTGGGCGGCGTCTCCGGCGACCAGGCCGGTGCGCGAGAGGCCCTCCGCCGAGGCGACGACGACCAGCGCGAGCGCGGCCGCCCCCAGGACGAGCAGCGGCGAGCCGATCGGCCAGACGATGGCGGCCAGCACGACGCCCGGGAAGGCGGCGTGCCCCATGGCGTCGACCAGCATCGACTGGCGGGAGGTCACGAGGAAGGCTCCGGGCAGGGCGCACGCCACGGCCGTGACGGCGATGAGGGCCAGCACTCCGGCGGCGTAGGGGGTCAGCGTCATCCGAGCGCCTCCTCGCGCTCGGCCGGGTCCGGGCGAGCGGGCGGCGTGCTCGCAGGCTCCGGGGCGCCGCCCTCTCCGGCGAGCTCGCGCAGCAGCGCGCGCCGGGCGCTGCGCCTGCGGAGGGCCCGCACGAGCAGGGATCTCTTCGGGGAGGCGACGAGGGCCACGGCCGCATTGGCGGTGAGCACGAGCACGGTGACCGGACCGGAGGGGACCCTGCCCGCGCCGACCGAGACGAGTGCGCCGACGACCGAGGCGGCCATCCCGAAGGCGCCGGCCAGCAGGGTCATCGCCCCCAGGGAATTCGTCCACTGCCGGGCGGCGACGGCGGGGAAGACCACGTATGCGATGACCAGCACGAGGCCCACGGACTTCAACCCGATGACCACGGCGACGACGGTGGCCGCCGTCACGGTCACTTCGACCAGTCCGATGGGGCGCCCGAGGACGCGTGCGGCGTCGGGGTCGAAGACGAAGAGCTGGACGTCGCGCCACAGCAGCAGGAGGGCGGCGAGCGCCGCGCCCGCGAAGGCGGCGGAGACCCGGATGTCGGACCACGTGACCGTCGAGGCGTTGCCGAACAGGTAGTCCTTCAATCCCGCGCGGGAGGAGGGGAAGGACCGGGAGTTGATCTCGGCGAGCAGAGCCATCCCGCCGCCGAAGGTGACGGCCAGGACGACGGCCATGGCCGCATCCGGGCCCACGCGGCTGGTGTCGGCGATGCGCGAGGTGAGCAGGGCGGACAGGACCCCCACGATCGCGCTCACGAGGACGATGACGAGGATCGTGCGCCCGTCGATCCCCAGCAGCGTGACGCTCACGAGGAATGCGAGCGTCACGCCGAGCATCGAGGAATGCCCGATGACGTCGGCGATCAGGCTCTGGCGGCGCAGATAGGTGAAGGTGCCCAGGACGCCGCACGTGCATCCGATGACCAGCGTCCCGGCGATCACCCGCTGGTAGACGGTCTCCGTCAGGAGGTCGAGGATCATTCCCGCCCTCCGTCCGCGCCCGCCCAGTCCATCGACGAACCGCCGTAGGCGGCACGCAGATTCTCGGGGACGAGGGTCCGGTCGATCGGCCCGGCTGCGACGAGTTCGACGTTCACCAGGGCCACCCGGTCGCATATGCGGGTGAGGGTGGACAGGTCGTGGTGGACGAGCATGACCGTGCGGCCCTGCTCCCGCAGGCCGTCGAGGACGCCCATGATCCGACGTTGGGAGGCGACGTCGATCCCCGCGAAGGGCTCGTCCATGAGGAACAGGTCGGGGTCCTGGGCGAGCACCCTGGCCAGGAACACGCGCTGGCGCTGGCCTCCGGAGAGCTCGCCGATCTGCCGCCGCTCGAAGCCGTCCATGCCGACCCGTTCGAGCGCTCCGGCCGCGGCCCGCTTGGACTCCCGGCTCGGCCGCCGCCCCCACTTCAGGGTCCCGTAGGTCCCCATGAGGACGACGTCGGCGACCGTGGCCGGGAAGTCCCAGTCCACCGAGACGCTCTGCGGCATGTACCCGACCCTGTTCCTGACCGAGCCGAGGCGCTCGCCGAAGTAGCGGACCTCTCCGGTCAGCCGCGGGATGAGGTCCAGGGCGGCCTTGAGCAGGGTGGTCTTGCCCGCGCCGTTCGGGCCGACGACGCCCATGGCGGCCCCCGCGGGCACGCTCAGGGTCACGTTCCGCAGGACGGGGACGTCGCGGTAGGCCACGGATAGGCCGTCGATCCGGACGGCGCAGTCGTCGTCGGTCACTTCGCGCCGAGCTCCGTCGTGATGGCGTCGACGTTGTTCTGGAAGACGCCGAGGTAGGTGTCCACCGGAGCCTTCTCCCCCAGGGAGTCCGCGTAGAGCTCCTTGTCGGAGATCCTCACGTCCCAGCCTTTGGCTTTGACCGCTTCCCTGAGGGACTTGACGGCCTGGGGGTTCTTCAGATTGTCGACGAATATCGCCGGGACTTTCGCCGAGACGATGGTGTTGACGAGCTCCTGGAGCTCGCTGGCGGAGAGTTCGGCCTCCGAGCTGACGAAGTCCGTCGCGTGGACCTTCAGCCCATAGCGCTTGCCCAGGTAGTTGAAGGCGTCGTGGCCGGTGACCAGGACGCGGTTGGCCTGCGGGATGCTCTCGAAGCGCTTCTTCGCCTTGGCGTCGATGTCGGCGATCTTCCCGTTGAACTCCTTGGCGTTCTTCTTGTAGGCCTGGGCGTGGGAGGAGTCGAGCTCGGCGAACCTGTCGCCGATCTGGGTGACGACGTTCTGCCATATCTCGGGGGAGTTCCAGATGTGGGGGTCGTAGAGTTTGTTGCCCTTGTCGTCCTTCTCGGGCCAGTCGAGCAGCTTGTCCTTCGGCACGCCGGCCCCCACCTCGAGGCCCCTCTTGCCCTGGGCCTTGAGTTTGTCCGTCATGAGCGCCTCCAGGTGCAGGCCGTTCCACAGCACGAGATCGGCGCCCTGCATGGCCTCGATGTCCTGGGTCGTCGGCTGGTAGGTGTGCGGATCGCCTCCCGGCTTGACCATGGTGGTGATCTTGGCTCCGGGCGCGATCTGCTTGGCGGCGTCCGCGAGGTATCCGGTGGTGGCGAATACTTTGAGACCCTTGCCCGGAAGCGAGGATCCCGAGCCGGAGCCCGATCCGGAGTCGGAGCCTGACGTGCTGCACGCGGTCACGCCCGCGCACAGTGTCAGCGCGGCGAACACCGCCGTGAAACGACGCATGAGCGACATGATGACAATCTCCTTCGATTGCGGCGGCGAATGCCGCCGGGTCGAGCGTCAGGTGCGGCCGACCACCCCAGGCATAATAAGGGAAGCCGCCCCTAACTCAATGGTGCGCAGACCATTGTAGCTTTCGACCGCTCGAAAATCGAGAAGAGTTCTCACCCGGCCGGACTGCGATCCCCGCGGGGATCGCGCCCTCGGTTCGCGCCTGCGTCGGCGCGGATCCGCGCGTCCGAGCGGCGGGTGTGCACTCGGACCGGCGGCGCCCGGGAGCCGAGGCGGCGGCAGGCGGGGCCTGTCAGGCCGAGAGCTTGCTCAGCAGGCGCCGGATGCGGGCGAGCGTTTCGTCCTGTCCGAGGATCGCCATCGAGTCGACGACGGGAATGGAGACGTTCGTGCCCGTCATGGCGACGAAGAGCGGAGCGTAGGCCAGGCGGGGTTTCATCGCCATCTCGGTGACGAGCCGCTCGTCGAGCGCGGCCTTGATCGCCGCGGCGTCGCCCCCCTCGAGCCCTTCGATCGCCTCGGCAGCGCCCACGAGGGCCGCAGGCGCGGAATCCTTGAGCTTGGCCACGGCCTTCTCGTTGTATACGACGCCCTCGGCGCCGACGAAGAGGAAGCGCAGCAGGTCCGGCGCCTCGCCAAGAAGCTGCATCCGAGTCTGCGCCAGAGGCGCGGCGGCGTCGAGGATCCTGCGTTCGGCCTCGGTCAACCCCTCGTACCCGTCGGAGCCCACGATCCCCTCGCGCGCAAGGAAGGGCACCAGGCGCGAGGCGTAGTCGGCGACGTCGAGCCGGCGAATGTGTTCGGCGTTGATGGCCGTGCACTTCTTCTCGTCGAACCTGGCGGGGTTGGGGTTGACGGCCTCGATCTGGAAGGCGGCGACCATCTCCTCCTTCGTGAACACGTCGTCGTCCGGGCTGATCGCCCACCCCAACAGGGCGAGGTAGTTGAGCAGCCCCTCGGGGATGACGCCGCGCTCGCGGTGAAGCAGGAGGTTGGACTGCGGATCGCGCTTGGAGAGCTTCTTGTTCCCCTCCCCCATGACGTAGGGCAGATGGCCGAATCGCGGAGTGAACTTCGCGATTCCGAGCTCCTCGAGCGCGCGGTAGAGCACGATCTGGCGCGGCGTAGAGGAAAGGAGGTCCTCTCCACGCAGCACGTCGGTGATTTCCATCATGGCGTCGTCGACGGGATTCGTCAGCGTGTAGAGGGGGTCGCCGTTGGCGCGGACGATGACGTAGTCGGGAACCGATCCGGCCTTGAACGTGATCTCTCCGCGCACGAGGTCGGTGAACGAGACGTCGGCGTCGGGCATGCGCATGCGGATGACCGGCTTTCGGCCCTCCGCCCTGTAGGCCGCCTTCTGCTCCTCCGTCAGGCCGCGGTCGAAGCCGTCGTAGCCGAGCTTCGGATCGCGCCCGGCGGCTCGGTGGCGCTCCTCGACCTCCTCCGGCGTCGAAAAGGACTCGTACGCATACCCGCCGGCCAGAAGCTTCGCGGCGACGTCGCGATAGATCTCGCCGCGCTCGGATTGGCGGTAGGGCCCGTGGGGTCCGCCGACGCCGACGCCCTCGTCCCAGTCGAGTCCCATCCACGTCAGCGAGTCGACGATCGCGCCGAAGGACTCCTCGGAGTCCCGGGCGGCGTCGGTGTCCTCGATGCGGAAGACGAAGGTGCCGCCCACGTGGCGCGCATAGGCGTAGTTGAACAGGCATGTGCGCACCATTCCCACGTGGGGGGCGCCGGTCGGCGAAGGGCAGAATCGAACGCGGACGTCGGCGCCCGCAGCATTTGTGATAGCCATGATGTAACAAGGGTAACGCCCGCGAGCCTGCCGAGGCTTCGCGAAGCCGCGCAACGCCGGGCGCCGTCCGGCGCGACCGCCGGCGATGGCGGCGTCCGCGGAGGCGAGACCGCCGGCCGTATGCGGCGGTATGTCGTATCGGCGCCGCCCGGAAGCCTTCGCGCCGGATCGCGAGGCCGTGTCGGTCCGGCCGGGTCGGCAGCCTGAGAGGACGGAGGGAGCGCCAGTCGCCGAGGCGCGACGAACCAGCCGCAGAGAGCGCCTGCCCGCGACGTGAACGCGTATGATTTCCGCCATGCGGCAATTCGACTTCGACTCCGTCGACCTGGACGCCATGGCCCGCTCAGGCACCGTGAAGTGGTCCGCCTTCCCGAACTCCTCGGACTATCCCGAAGCCATCGGAATGTGGCTCGCCGAGATGGACCTGGGCATCGCCCCCGAGGTGCGGGACTTCATCGTCGGATGCGCGGACCGGGGAGACTTCGGGTACGTCTCCGACGAATGGCGGAAACGGACCGTCGGGGCGACCATCGCCTGGGCCCGCGACTTCGGCTGGGAGATCTCCCCCGAGCGGACCTTCCTCTCGCCCGACGTCCTGACGGGACTGCGAATCTCGATCGACAGGTTCACGTCGGCCGGCTCGCCCGTCATCGTGCCCACCCCGGCCTACATGCCGTTCCTCACCCTCCCGCACGAGCACGATCGCGACGTCATCGAAGTACCGTCCGCCCTGGGCGAGGACGGCCTGTGGCGCCTCGACTACGAGGGAATCGAGGCGGCCTTCGCGCGCGGCGCCGAGCTGCTCGTCCTGTGCAATCCCTGGAACCCCGCGGGGCGCTGCCTGACGCGCGGCGAACTCGAACGGCTGGCCCGCATCGTGGACGCCGCCGGCGGACGCGTCTTCGAGGACTGCGTCCACCTGCCCCTCCTGCTGGACGGCGCCGAAGCCGCCGTCTACGGCGCCCTGGACGTCGCCTCCCGGCACACCGTCACGGCGGTGGCGGCGTCGAAGGGCTGGAACATCCCCGGCTTGAAATGCGCCCAGATCGTCTTCGCCGACGACGGGGACGCGGCCGCCTTCGCGCCGCACGCGCACGCGGTGAGCGCAGTCGCCTCGACCCTCGGCGTGCAGACGGCGGCGGTGTGCTACGAGGAGGCGGGCGAATGGAACCGCCAGCTGCGCGGCTACCTGTCGGGCAACCGCGATCTCCTGGAGGCGCGCGTCGCCGCGTGGGACGGGGTGCGCATGGGGCGCGTCGAAGGCACGTACATCGCCTTCCTCGATTTCGCGCAGCTGGCCGAACGCGGGGCGTTCGGCGACCTCACCCCGGCGCAGTTCTTCGCGCGGCACGCAGGCGTAACCCTCACGGAGGGCCGCAGCTGCGGGCGCGGCTTCGAATCGTCCTGCCGCATGATCTTCGCGACATCCACGGCCATCCTCACCGAGGCCCTGAACCGGATGGAGCGCGCGCTCGCGGGGTGAGGAAAACGGAACCCCTTGTGCGCGACGTGACGTCACATGCTGTGATGGGGGGCGTGAAGGTCTCCGAGATCGCCTATCTGGCGGGCACGACGGTGCGGACGGTGCGCTGGTACCACCGCATCGGCCTGCTCTCCATCCCCGAAGGGCGGCCCCGGGACTACGGCTTCGACCACCTCGCCCGCCTCGTGCACATCCGATGGCTGGCGCAGTCGGGGATGAGCCTGAAGGCCGTCGGCCAGATCCTCGACGGATCGCCGGAAGCGGACGCGCGGGACGATCTGGATTCGGCCCTCGCCCGGATCGACGAGGAGATCCGCTCCCTGAAGGCCCAGCGCGAACGGATCGCCGGATTGAGGGAGCTCGCCGGCTCCGGGGCGAAGCTCTCCCCCATCCCGGCATCCCTCGACCAGTTCTACGCCAGGGTCCGGGAGCACCTGACCGACCCGGAGCAGATCGAGATCCTCGATCGCGACCGGGTCCTCGCCGCGCTGGGCGGGACCTCGTACACGCTGCCGGATCTGGTCGGCGTCCACGTCACGGAAGCCGACGTCGCCAAGACGGCCGAGGCCATCGAGCTGTTCGCCCAGGCTCGCCGCGCCGCCGACTCCGACGACCTCGCCAGACTCGTCGACCGCTTCCTGGACATCTACACCGAGCTCGCCGAGCGGATCGCCGGCCAGGGATTCGCCGAAGCCTTCGCATCAGCCAACGACGGGCCCGGGCTGGACCGCCTCCTGACCGCCTTGAGAGTCGCCTACCCCGACGGCAGGCAGCAGGCCTTCATCGAACTGTGCCTGAGGAAGCTCGCAATACCGAGCCTGGGCGAGCTCGGCGGCGCCGAGCCGGACCGAACCGGAACCGCTCCCACACGGGCCGTCGACCGGGCCGGAACCGACTGAGAGTTAGAAGAGTCAAAGGAAAGGACACCCCAGTGACCGAGACCATTGCCGTCGAAGGCCTCGTCAAGACCTTCGGATCCCTGCGTGCGCTCGACTCGCTCGACCTCACCGTGGAGGAGGGAACCGTCCACGGATTCCTCGGCCCCAACGGGTCGGGCAAGTCGACGACGATCAGATGCCTTCTGGGCCTCTACCACCCCGACGCGGGCACGGTCAGGGTGCTGGGCATGAACCCGTCCGCCTCGGCGCGCGACATCAACCGGCGCGTGGCCTACGTTCCCGGCGAGGTCGCCCTGTGGCCCAACCTGACCGGCCAACAGGCCCTCGACGCACTGGCCGCCCTGCGCGGGAGCCGAGACGAGGCCCGCGAGCGCGAGCTCGTCGAGCGCTTCCGCCTCGACCCGTCGAAGCCCATCCGCACGTACTCCAAGGGCAACCGGCAGAAGGTCATGCTGGTCGCCGCCCTCTCCGCGCCGGTGGACCTGCTCGTGCTCGACGAGCCGACGAGCGGGCTCGACCCCCTCATGGAGCGGATCTTCGGCGAATGCGTGGCGCAGGCGAGCCGGGCGGGCCGGACCGTGCTTCTGTCGAGCCACATCCTGGGCGAGGTGCAGGAACTGTGCTCGCACGTGACGATCATCAAGGACGGCGCGGCGGTCGAGACCGGCAGCCTGGAGCGGCTCAGGCATCTGGGCGCGCGCGAGATACGCGTGCGGGGCGAGGAGGATCGGCTGCGCGCCCTCGTCGAGAGCCTGGAGGCGGCGGGGATCGACGCATCGAGGGACGAGGGGGACGTCCTCGTGGAGGCCGGGGCCTCTCGCGTGCCCGACGTACTGGGCGCGGCCGTCTCAGCGGGGCTGGCGGACATCACGTGCACGCCGGCGAGCCTGGAGGACCTCTTCCTGCGCCACTACGAAGGGACGGTCCGATGAACGCACGGGATTTCACGACTCTCTTCCGGGTCGCTCTGCGCCGCCAGCGGTTCGCGTTCGCGGCCTGGGCGGGCTCCTTCTACCTCATCCTGGCGCTCCTGCCGAAGGCCTACCAGAAGAACCTGGGGAGCATGGAGTTTCGCCGGTCCGTCATCGAGATGATGAACTCCAACGGCGCGACCCGGCTGCTGTTCGGCACGATCCCCCAGCCGGGGACCATCGGCCAAGCGATCCAGTGGGAGTCCGGGATGATCATCATGGTCCTCACGGCCGTCGCGGCCCTGCTCATCGTGACGACGGCCGGGCGCCGCGGCGAGGACGACGGCCTTCGCGAGCTCGTCGAGGGCACCGGGGTGAGCCGGGCGACCGTGTTCGCGGTCCAGGCGGCGATGGGGACGGCCTTCTCGGCCGTCGCGGGCGCGGGGTGCGGCTTCGTCCTCGCGGTGCAGGCGCCGCTGTTCTCGGAGGTCTCCGTGACGGGATCCGTGTGCCTGGGGGTCGCGATCTTCTTAGTCGGCTGCGCGTTCTCGGCGGTCGCGCTCGTGGCCTCCCAGCTCGCCGACGACGCCGTGGGGGCGCGCCGGCTCTCCCTGCTCGTCCTCTTCCTCGCCTTCGCCGTGAAGATGGCGGCCGAATCCAGTGAGCAGCGGTGGCTCCAGTGGCTCACGCCCCTGGGCTGGAAGGAGCCGCTCCACCCCTTCACCGACGACCGACTGGTGCTCGCGATCCCCATGGCCGCGATCGTCGGAGCCTTCTCCGCTCTGGCCTGGCGCCTGTACGCCGGCCGGGAGCTGCACGGAGCCTACCTGCGCTCGGCGAGGCGCTCGAAGGCCCGCCTGCGGGCGAAGAGCGTCTTCTCCCTGTCCCTGCGGCTGGGGCGGCGCAGGCTCACCGGATGGCTCGCCGGCGTCGTCGCCATGGCGGCGCTCGTCGGATCGATGGCGGGATCCTTCGTCACCTTGACGAAGAAGAACTCGAATTACAGCGACCTCGTCGGGAAGATGGGCGCCGGAGGCGACGTGACCGAGAAGATCGTCTCCATCTTCTCGATCATCGTCGGCATTCTGGTCATGTGCGAGGCGGTCTCCGCGATGGCCTCCCTGGCGGAGACCGAGAAGCGGGGGATCCTCGACGTCGAACTGGCCAGCGGCGCGTCCCGCCGCAACGTCCTGGCGGGCCAGGCGGCGGCCGCGGCGGTCGAGTCGGCGATCCTGTCGGCCGCGGGCGCGGCGGCCCTCGCGGTCACGGTCGGAGCCTCCCTCGACTGGACGTCCGGGCGCGAGGCCGCCTGGCGAACCGTCACCCAGTGGCCCGCGGCCGTCTTCGCCATCGGCTTCGGCAGCTTGCTCTATGCGGCCTCCCGGAGGCTGACCGCCGCTGCGTGGGCGGCGGTCGGGTGGTCGTTCGCCCTGTCGTGGTTCGGCGGGATCCTCAACCTGCCGAAGTGGATGCTCGACTCGACGCTCCTGGGGTGGTCCTTCTCCCCCGGACACGTCGAGCACGTCCCCCAGGCCGTGGGCCTGCTCGCATTCGGCGTGGCGGGTTCGGCCGTCGCCGCCTTCCTGGCCTATCGGCGCCGCGACGTCCTCGCGGGGTAGCCGCGGGGCGCGCGAGTGCGGAGACGGGACGCTAGCCCATCTATTTGAGAATAATTCTCATTCTCGTTAGAATGCCCTCATGAAAGTCAGAGCCTCGCTCAAAAGCCTGAAGAATCAGCCCGGCGCCCAGGTCGTCAGGCGCCGGGGACGCCTCTACGTCGTCAACAAGGCCAATCCCCGGATGAAAGGGCGGCAGGGCTGATGTCGCGCCGCTGCCAGGTCACCGGCCGCGAACCGCGATTCGGCAAGGCGGTCTCGCACTCGCACAAGCGGACGAGCCGCCGCTGGGATCCCAACGTGCAGAGGAAGGCGTACTGGGTCCCCTCGCTCGGGCGAAAGGTGAGGCTGACCGTGTCCGCCAAGGGGATGAAGACCATCGACAAGCGGGGCATCGACGCCGTGGTGGCCGACATGCTCGCCCGCGGAGAGAGGGTCTGAATGGCCAAGGGCAAGGACGCGCGCCCGATCGTCAGGCTCGTCTCGACGGCGGGGACGGGTTACACCTATGTCACGCGCAAGAACCGGCGCAACGATCCCGAGCGGATGTCGCTGCGCAAGTTCGATCCCGTCGTCCGCAGGCACGTCGAGTTCACAGAGGCCCGCTGAGGCGGGATCCGAGCGCCGCCGGGGAAACGCCGCGAACCGGTAGAGCGGCTCGCGGTCTCGCATCACCGCAGGGAGGTCTCCGTCAGGTAGGCGAGGACGGCCCGCACGCGCCGATTCTCCTCCCCCGGGGCCATTCCGAGCTTGGAGAACACGTTGGCCACGTGCTTGGAGACGGCCGCCGAAGACAGGAAGAGCTTGCGGCAGATCTGCTGGTTCGACAGGCCCTGCGCCATGAGCTCGAGCACCTCGACCTCGCGGGCGGTCAGGTCCGCGAACCGGGAGGGGCCCCCGCGCACGAGCGACGCGGCGACCTCGGGGTCGACGACCACGCCCCCGGCCGCCACGACCTGGAGGGACCGGATGAAATCGGCGACGCGCGCCACCCGGTCCTTCAGGAGGTAGCCGAGTCCGCCGACGCCCTCCGCCGGGGCCGCGGGTTCGAAGAGCCTGGTCGCGTAGGCCGGGGCGACGTACTGGGACAGGACCATGATCCCCGTCGCCGGCTGGATCTCGCGCAGCTCGACGGCGGCGCGCAGACCGTCGTCGGCCATGCCCGGGGGCATGCGCACGTCCGTGACGAGCACGTCGGCAGCGTGCCGGGCGGCCGCGGCCAGAAGCTCCGGGGCCGTGGCGGCCTGGGCGAGGACCTCGTGGCCCTGGCGTTCGAGAAGGCCGACCATCCCCTCCCGGAACAGCGCGGAATCGTCGGCGACGATCAGTTTCATTCCCTCTCCTCGCGTTCGTATGCGGCATCGGCCGGCTGGGAGCCGGCCAGGCGTTCTCCCCCGGCCGCACCCGGCGGGCCGGCGGGATGCCCAGCGGGCGGGACGACTCCGAATTCGCCCCGCAGCAGCAGGAGCGGAATGCGGGCCGAGACGACCGTCGGCCCGCCCGCGGGGCTGACGAGCCCCATCGTCCCGCCGAAGGCCGCCAGCCGTTCGCGCATCCCCGACAGTCCGCCGTCGGGACGGATGACGGCTCCGCCCGGGCCCTCGTCGCTGACGGAGACGTGGAGGGACTCGTCGGCGGCCAGAAGGACGGTGACGCGGGCGCCTGGAGCGTATTTGGCCGCGTTCGTCAGGGATTCGCAGACGAGGAAGTACCCCGCGGCGACGACGCCCTCGGGCATGGCCGGCAGCGGATGCGGGACGCGCAGCACGACGTCGAGGCTGCTCGAGGAGCACAGGCTCTGCACGGCCGCCTCCAATCCGAGGTCCGAGAGGATCTTGGGGTGGATGCCCGCCACGGTCGAGCGCAGGGAGCGCAGGGCGGCCTCCGAGTCGTCCTGGGCTTTGTCGAGGAGGCGGCGCACCTGCGCCATCCGCTCGGGCACGACGCGGTCGCCGACCGTCGCCGAGTCCAGCAGCAGGCTCGCCTCCCCCACGTCCATGGAGGCGGTGACGAGGAATTGCTGGGCGCCGTCGTGCAGGTCGCGTTCGATGCGGCGGCGCTCGATCTCGAAGGCGGCGACGATCTCGCGGCGGGACTCCGTGAGCTCGGCCACTTCCTCCGGGGTCATGCTCGCCAAATCCCCGTATCCGCGAAGCAGTGCGGAGCGGACCATCCGCCGGGCCCGCCGCAGGAGGAGGCAGCCCAGTCCTACAGCCGCCGCGATGACGCCGATCGCGACGGCCGCGTAGGCGTCCACCGGCAGGGCCCCTCTCAGGATCCCCAGCGCGGCGTAGAAGGCGAACGGGCTCACGGCCGCGAAGCATCCGATCCCCAGCCCCGCCACGAGGTTCGCGCGCGTCAGACGCCGCAGGACGGCGCGCTCGGCCTCGCTCAAGTCGCGAGAGCCCGGGGAATCGGGATTCACCCCTCCATATTAGGCGCCGCCTCGCCATCCCCCGCACCCGGCTGAGAAGTAGACCTGGCTCTACCGCGCTTCGATAGCCAGCGCCATGGCGGGGCCGGCGCGATGACGGTGGAATGGAGGCATGAGCACAGATAACCGCGCCCTCACCGGTAGGGCCCTCGTCAAGAACTTCGGCAACGTGCACGCCCTGGCGGGCGTGGACATCGACATCCCCTCGGGCCAGGCGCTGGCCATCATGGGGCCCTCCGGGTCCGGGAAGTCCACGCTGCTGCACTGCCTGTCGGGCATCCTCACGCCGACCTCGGGAGAGATCTGCCTCGGCGGCAAGAACGTGTCCGGGCTGCCGGACAAGAGCCGGTCGCGGCTGCGCTTGAAGCACTTCGGGTTCGTCTTCCAGGACGGACAGCTCGTCCCCGAGCTCCCCGCGAACGAGAACGTCGCGCTCCCGCTCATGCTGAGCGACGCGCCCCGGCGCACCGCCATCTCCGCGGCCGACGACTGGCTCAGGCGCCTGGGGCTGGAGGACGAGGCGAACCGCCGTCCCGGCGAGATGTCCGGCGGCCAGGCCCAGCGCGTGGCCATCGCCCGGGCCCTGGCCGCCTCCCCCGCGGTCGTCTTCGCCGACGAGCCGACCGGCGCCCTCGACCAGGCGACGGGCCACGAGGTCATGCAGCTGCTGACGACCACCTGCCGGATGAGCGGAGCGACCCTCGTCGTGGTCACCCACGACCCCCAGGTCGCCGCCTGGTGCGAGCGCCTCGTCGAGATCCGCGACGGCCGGATCCACGCCGACAGCAAGACGGGAGGCGCGCGATGAACCCCGCCCTCAAACTGGCCCCCGCGCTGACGGCCGCCCGGCTGAAATCCCGCAAGGGGGACGCCTGGCTCGACGTCCTGGCCGTCGTCTCCTTCGCCGTCTCCGCCCTCATGGCCCTCACGGTCGCCGGCGGGATCTGGATGTTCCGCGGATGGAGCCTGCACCCCACGGCGAGCATGCTGGCGACCGCGCACGGCGAGAGGTCCTACCTGGACCTGTACCTGTCGCTCGGGATCTTCGCGGCGGCGCTGCTCGTCATCCCCATCTTCTCCCTCGGCACCTCGGCCACGCGCCTGGGAGCCCAGGCCCGGGCGCGCCGCCTGGCCTCGCTCAGACTGGTCGGCGTCACATCCGGCCAGACCGTGGCCATGACGATCGTCGAGACCCTCGTCCAGTGGATCATCGGCACGGGTGCCGGCGTGGCGCTGTACTTCGCCACGCTGCCCGCCTGGAGGGGCGTCGAGTTCCTCAAGACCCCCATCGCCCCCTCCCAGATGGTCCTCCCGGCCTACCTGCTGTTCCTGGTCTTGGCCGCGCTGCTCCTCATAACGGTGATCGCGACGACGGCCGGCCTCCAGCGGGTCCGCATCTCCCCGCTCGGCGTGACGCGCCACGAGACCAGCCCCGCGCTCAAGTACTGGCGCCCGATCGCCTTCATCGCGGCCATCGCGGCCTTCTGGGCGTGGTCGACCACGAATCCCTCCACCACAGACGCGAACACCTACCTGAGCATGGCCCTGTTCCTTGGAGCCGTCATCGGCGGAATCTCGCTCATGGCGCCGTGGGTCCTCCAGAATCTGGCCCGCTTGCTCACACGGACCCGTTCCGTGCCCCGCCTGCTGGCCGCCCGGCGCATCATCGACAACCCGAAGGCCGCGTGGAGGCAAGTCAGCGCCCTGGCGCTGCTGTGCCTCATCGCGGGCTACGTCGCCTCGATCCCGGAGGTCAACGCCGACGGCCCGCGCGCCGACATTCAGAAGGTCTTCGGCCAGGACGTGAGCACCGGCACCTTCATCACGATCGGATTCGGATTCGCCGTGGCGGCCCTGTCGACCCTCATGAACCAGGCGTCGGGCGTCTTCGACCGGGCGCGGCAGACCCAGGCCCTCACCCAGGTCGGCTTCCCCCGCAGGGTCTTCGGGCTCACGAGGGTCTATCAGATCATCGGACCGCTCCTGCTGACGACGGTCAGCTTCGCGTTCCTCGGGCGGAGACTGGCCCTCCTGATGGCCGCGGACGACGTCAGCGACGCGGGGCTGAGGCGACTGGCCTTCGCGCTCACCGCCGGAATCGTGCTCTCGCTCCTGGCCCTCCTGGCCTGCGAGCCCCTCGAATCCCACGTGCTGGCGTCCCAGCGCCGCCGCAACGACTGACCGGCCGACGATCGGTGGGCGGGTGGGCGCGCGCCCACCCGCCCACCGCGTCCGCGGAGCGCAGGAAGCCGACTGAGGCGGGCCTACAGGGGATCGCGTCTCGTCGGGCAGCTCATGCACCGCGGCCCGCCGCGGCCCCGCCCCAGCTCGCTTCCGGGGATGGTCAGCACCTCGACGCCGTTGGCCTCCAGGTAGTCGTTGGTGGTCACGTTGCGCTCGTAGGCCACGACGACCCCCGGCGCCACCGCCAGCACGTTGGACCCGTCGTTCCACTGCTCGCGGTCGGCGGCCGGCACGTCCTGAGAGGGCGTGAGGATGCGCAGTGAGTCCAGGCCGAGGGCCTGGGCGATCGCGTCGTGCATCCCGTCCGGCGGGTTGGCCGTCACGTCGAACTCGTCGGGTCCGTCCCCCGGTCGGATCGTCAGCGACGGCAGCATCCCCAACCCGCCGTATTTGAGGAAGGTGCCCTCGTCCGCCATCGTCATGACGGTGTCCAGGTGCATCTGCGCCCGGGTCTTGGGCAGGCTGAGCGCGACGACGCAGTCCACCTCGCCTCCCGCGAACAGCCGGGAGGCCAAGCGTTCGATCCCCTGCGGGCTCGTCCTCTCGCTCAGGCCGACGAGGATCGAGCGGTTGCCCAGGACTAGGACGTCGCCGCCCTCGATGGTGGCCGAGCCCGCGGCGATCCCGTCGCTCCACAGCCGGGAGCCCGAGAAGCGCGGATGGAAGGAGTAGACCGTCTCGTTGTTGATCGCCTCGCAGCGCCGTGCGGGTTTGCGCATCGCGTTGACGGAGGCCCCTCCGTAGATCCAGCAGGAGGTGTCGCGCGTGAACAGGTGGTTGGGCAGGGGCGGCAGGAGGAAGTCGCCCCCGTCGATGCTCGCCAGGGTGACCGAACCGGGGGCGGGGACGGCGTCGAGAAGTTCGCGCTTGGTCAACCCGACGACGAGCAGATCGGCCAGTTCGGCGGGCGAGAGCGCCTCGGCGTACTCCCGGACGGCCCCGGCCAGTGCGATCCCGCAGTTCTCCTCGGTGACCGCGTAGCCGATCAGGTGCCGGCGTGCGCGGGGGTCGGCGAGGGTCTCGGCCAGCAGGTCGGTCAGGTAGAGGACCTCGGTTCCGCGCGAGCGCAGGAGCTCGGCGAAGCAGTCGTGCTCCTCCTGGGATTTCTCCAGCCACAGGACGTCGTCGAAGAGCATGTCGTCCATGTTGGAGGGGGTGAGCCTGTGGATCTCACGCCCCGGCCGGTGGAGGATGACTTGCCTGAGCGGTCCGGTCTCCGAACCCACGTACGGTTCGGCCGGCGCCCCCGCCGGGACGGTGTCGTGCGCCATGGTCTCTCCCTATCGCCGTGCTACCGGGTTGCGGAGGACCCCGATGCCCTCGCACTCGACCTCGACCGTCTGACCCGGCTCGACGTCTCCGCGGCCGTGCGGCGACCCGGTGAGGATGACGTCCCCCGGCAGCAGGGTGAAGATCGAGGAGGCGTAGGAGACGAGCTCGGGGACGGAGAAGGCGAGCTGGCCGGTGCTGCCGGAAAGGCGCTCTCGGCCGTCGACCCGGGAGGTGAGCGCGAGGTCGCCGGGGTCCGCGGCGGTGTCGATGACCGGGCCGAGGGGGCAGGCGGTGTCGAAGCCCTTGGCGCAGGCGACGTCCCGGGTCTGCGCCGTCATGTCGTTCGCGACGGTGTAGCCGAAGATCACCTCGCCGGCCCGCTCGACGGGACAGTCCTTGGCCACTCTGCCGATGACGACGGCCAGTTCGACCCCGTGGGCGAGCCGGTCGGCGAAGGCCGGCGGGACGATGGGGTCGCCCGGGCCGATGACGGCCGTGTTCGGCTTGAGGAAGACGGTCAGGCCGGCCGGGGCGGCGCAGGGCTCCTCGTCGTAGGTTCCGGCGAAGCCGACGACCTTGGACCGCGGGATCATGGGGGAGACGAGGCGGGCCCGGTCGGCTGGCAGACGCCGGCCCGTCGGCGTGACGGATCCGAACAGGGGGTCGTCCGACAGGAGGACGAACTCGTCGGAGTCTTCGTCGAGGACCGCGTAGCGGGGCCCCCGGTCGAGCCCCAGACGTGCGATTTTCATGGATGCCATCCTACTTGGCCTCTCATCCCGGGGACGCATCCGGCCCGACGGCCCACCAGGCTCTTCGCTCCGAGCCGATCGTCCGTCCACCCGCGCCCACGCGGGTTACCCTTGACATACACCGCCCGAGAACGTCTGGAGGACACGTGAAGAGGCATCGCGACGGATCCTGGTCCGACAAACCCGCAGCCGCCATCGAGAAGACCATGACCGTCCCGTGGCTGCTGTCGCGCCGCGCCGCGCGCACGCCCGACGACGTGTGCGTCGAGCGACGGTCGGAGCTGGGCGCGGCCTGGGTCGAGGTGCGCGCCGGAGAGTTCGAGGAGGACGTCATCCGCGCGGCGCGCGGCCTGGTCGGGATGGGGCTGCAGCCGGGGCAGACCGTCGCCATCCTCGGCGCGACCTCCTACGAGTGGAGCCTGCTGGACATGGCCGTGCAGTATGCGGGCGGAGTCGTCGTCCCCATCTACGAGAGTGCCTCCGCCGAACAGATCCGCTGGATCCTCGCCGATTCCGCGGTCCGCCTGGTCCTGACCGACACCGCCGCGCACGCCGGCCTCGTCGAGAGCGTCCGCACCCCCGGACTGCTGGCGAGCGTCGTCTACGACGCCGACGGCATGACCAGGCTCTACGCCGCGGGGGCGGACGTGCCCGAGTCGGAGGTCCTCGAACGCAAGGAGGCCCTGACGAGCGACGACCTCGTGACGGTCATCTACACCTCGGGCACGACCGGCAATCCGAAGGGGGTGGAGCTGACCCACGGAAACTTCGTGGCCTCCGCGCTCAACATCCTCGTCTCCGAGCGCGAGGTCATCGACACGCCCGACGCCCGGGTCCTCCTCTTCCTGCCCCTGGCCCACATCATGGCGCGCATCGTCTTCGTCTACGCGATCGCCGGGCGAGGGCGGATCGGACACGTGCCGAACGTGCGCAACCTCCTGGCCGACATCCAAGCCTTCTCCCCGACCGCCCTGCTGTGCGTCCCCCGGGTCCTGGAGAAGGTCTACAACGCCGCAGAGGCGAAGACCCGGGGCATGCGCTTGAAGGCCTTCCGATGGGCCGCCCGAGTGGCCGTCGACAACTCGCGCAAGTCCTTCCACGGCCCCGTCTTCGGCCTCAAGCGGGAAATCGCCCGCAGCCTCGTGTGGGACAGGCTCACCCAGGCCCTCGGGCCCGACTGCCGCTTCGCCATATCGGCGGGCGCCCCGCTGAGCAAGCGCCTCGGCCACTTCTACCGCGGCATCGGCCTGACGGTGATCGAAGCCTACGGGCTGACGGAGTCGACCGGCCCGGCGGCCGCCAACCGGCCGGGCAGGGTCGTCATGGGGTCGGTCGGCCAGCCGATCCCCGCCGGCGCGGTGAAGATCGCCAAGGACGGAGAGGTCCTCCTCAAGGGCCCGCACATCTTCCGGGGGTACCGCAACGATCCGCAGGCCACGGCGGACGCCGTGGACCGCGACGGCTGGTTCCACTCGGGGGACATCGGGACGATCGACAAGCACGGGTTCGCCACGATCACAGGCCGCAAGAAAGAGCTCATCGTCACCGCGGGCGGGAAGAACGTCGCCCCGGCCGTGCTGGAGGACAGACTGCGAGGCCATCCGCTCGTCTCGCAGGTGGTGGCCGTCGGCGACGGGCGCCCCTTCGTGGGGGCCCTCGTCACCTTGGACGCCGAGATGCTCCCCGGGTGGCTGCGCAACCACGGCCTGCCGCGCATGGACGCCGCTTCGGCGGCCGGGCATCCGAGGGTCCTCGAGGCTCTCCAGCGGGCCGTCGACCGGACGAACGCCCAGGTCTCGCGGGCCGAGTCGATCCGCAAGTTCGTGATCGTCCCCGGCGACTTCACGGAGGACAACGGGCTGCTCACCCCGTCCATGAAGGTCAAGCGGGACGAGGTCCTGCGACGGTACGCCTCCACCGTGGACGGGCTCTACCGGGACGCTCGCGGACCGCAGGCCGGCGGCGGGCGGAGGAAGCGCGGCGCGCGGCGGGGCGGCCGATCATGACCGCGAACGCCATGTCCGGGAGGACCGGGGTCTTCGCCCTCCTCGGCTCGCCGGTCGGGCACTCCCTGTCCCCAGCCATCCACAACGCCTCCTTCGCCCAGCTCGGCCTCGACTACGTCTACCTGTGCCACGACGTGGAGGCGGACGGCATCGGCGAGGCGGTGGCGGGCGCCCGCGCGCTGGGGTACGCCGGGCTGAACGTGACCATGCCGTGCAAGGCCGCCGTCGTCGACCACCTCGACGCCCTGTCGCCCGCCGCCGAGCTCATGGGCGCGGTCAACACCGTCGAATGCGCCGGAGGCCGGCTCGTCGGCCACAACACGGACGGGGCGGGGCTGCTACGCTCGATCGCCGAGGAGGGCTTCGAGATCGCGGGCTCGCGCATGGTCGTCATCGGCGCGGGGGGCGCCGGCTCGGCGGCCTTCACGCAGGCGGCGCTCGACGGCGCGGCCCGCATCGCCGTGTTCAAGCGCAGGGATGCCTCCTTCGCGGCGGCGGCCGAGAGGGTAGCGGCCGTCTCCGACCGAACCGGGGCGGACATGGCGTTCGCCGACGCGGCCGACCGGGCCGCCCTGGCCGCCGAGGTCGAGGCCGCGGACATCGTCGTCGACGCGACCCGCGCGGGGATGGCCCCGCTGGAGGGCGTCTCCAACGTCGAGGCGGAGTGGATGCGCCCCGGTCAGGCGATCGTCGACACCGTCTACCATCCGCGCGAGACGAAGCTCCTCGCACTGGCCGCCCGATCGGGGGCGCGGCCGATCGGCGGGCTGGGCATGCTCCTGTGGCAGGCGGCCGTCGCCGAGGAAATATGGCTGGGGGCGTCGATGCCGGTCGAGCGGATCCGGGCCGCGATCGAGGCCGAGGGCTGATCGCAGGCCGCGCCTCCGCCGGGCGGGGACGGGCTCCCGGGCGCTCCCAGTCCGGCCGGGATGGACGGCGCCGGGCCGTCACCCGCGTCTCGCGCGGCTCCTGGCGTACAGCGCGATCCCCGCGGCGACGGACACGTTCAGCGACTCCACCCTGCCGGAGATGGGGATCTCGCACCGGACCGCGGCGGCGGCTTCGATCTCCTCGGACGCCCCCGTCCGCTCGCTGCCCATCACCAGGGCGACGGGGTGCGGCGCGGACAGGCTCCGCTCGAGGGTGCAGGCCCCTCCCCGGTCCAGGAGCACGACGGGCCGGGCGTCGTCCTCGGCGAAGGCGAGGAACTCCCGCCTGTCCGCGAGGACGATGGGGAGCGCGAAGTTCAGGGCCCGGCTGGCCCGCGTCAGCCTCCTGTCGAAGACGGACGTCAGGTTGCTGTCGAGCAGGACGAGGCCGGCCGCGTCGAACGCCGTCGCCGTCCGGGCGATCGCGCCGATGTTCCCGAGCAGGCGGACGCCGTCGAGCGCGACGACGTCGCCGTCCGCGCCGCGCAGGTCTTCGAGCCGGCGGCGTCGGGGGGCCTTGGCGACGGCGAAGATCCGGGACCTCTTCTCGGCTTTGAAGAGGCGCGCGAGCGTCGCGGGCGCGAGGCGGAACGTCTCGTAGGGGCGGAGGATCTCCGCGGTCGCCTCCATCTCGGGGCGATAGCCCTCCGAACAGTAGATTTCCTCGATCTGCACGCCGTATTCGATCGCGTCGACGATGTTCTCCTCGTCGTCGACGACGATCGCCTTCCTGCCGCCGCCGCGCAAGATGTCCTTGACTCGCGACAGCTTCCACTGCGGGGCGTCCGCCGCCTCGATCTCCTGCATGCCATCCCTTTCGCCTGCCTCCCGCTTTCCCCGGCCGCGGTCTCCGGCGGAGGAAGGCGGGGATCGCACGGTGCGCAAGATGGGACTCGAACCCACACGCCCGAAGGCACCAGAACCTAAATCTGGCGCGTCTACCAGTTTCGCCACTCGCGCATGGCGCCCGTCTCCGGGCCCCTCCAGTGTAACGGTTCCAGTCCGGCCCCGGCTCGCAGTGGCCGTGCGGTCGTCGACTCCACCCCCACCGGCGGGGTCGGTCGGGTCCAGCCCCGGCTCGCGAAGGTCGGCGGCGCGCCGCACGAGCTCCTCGGCGACCCGGGCACCGTCGGTCGGCGGCCCGCCTCTGCGCCGGCGTGGAGGCGGTCGAATGCCTCACCCCGCTGGATCCGCCCCGCGCGGGGCGCCCGAAGTTCACCCGGCGTGAAAAGCCGAACCCTCCGCGGCCGGGAGGGCGGCGAATCCGCGGCTCCGTGGCACAGCGCACCTGGCATGCGAGGCCGCGGGGCTGGCACACTGAAATCCATGAGCGAAATCGACTCCGACTCCATAGGCTCCTGGCTGTCCCCCGAGGACCTCGAATACGTCCGGCACAAGGTTCCCATGGTCTACGTGGACATCGTCCCCGTCCGGGTCGACGAGCACGGCGTGCTCCAAGCCGTCGGCATGCTCCTGTGCGCCGACGACGAGGGGATCAGCAGGGCCTTCCCGTCGGGTCGGATCCTCTTCCACGAGTCGGTTCGAGAGGCGCTGCTGCGGCACATCGAGAAGGATCTGGGGCCGGTGGCTCTGCCGCAGCTGCCGGTTTCGATCGCGCCGTTCACGGTCGGAGAGTACTTCCCCACGCCCGGCGAGGGGTGGTACGACGAACGGCAGCACGCGATCTCGCTGGCCTATGCCATCCCGATGCAGGGAGACTGCAACCCCGGCTCGGCCTCGCTCGAATTCACGTGGTTCACTCCCGGCGAGGCCCGCACCCGCGACCTCCAGGCGGAGCTCATCCCCGCCCACGCCGTGCTGCTGCGGCAAGCCCTGGCGCACATGGGCGCCATCTGAGGGGCCCGGCGCCTCAGACCCCCAGCTCGGCGCGGAGGAGGCCGGCCAGCTCCCGGAAGGCCTTGCCCCTGTGGGAGATCGCGTCCTTCTCGCCGGGCGGCAGCTCGGCCGAGGATACGTCGTAGCCCTCGGGCGCGAAGATCGGGTCGTAGCCGAAGCCGTTCGCGCCGCGGGGCTCGGCGAGCAGTCTGCCCCGCATGCGGCCCTCGCGGACGTACTCCCGCCCGTCGGGCGTCACCATGGCCGCGGCGCACACGAACGAGGCGCCCCGGTGCCGTTCGGGCACGTCGGCCAGCTGGGCGAGGAGCAGTTCCAGATTGTCGCCGTCCCGGCCGTGCACGCCGCACCATCTCGCCGAGAAGACGCCGGGGGCGCCGCCCAGGACGTCGACGGCCAGGCCGGAGTCGTCCGCGAGCGCGACGAGCCCGGTCGCCTCGGCCAGTTGACGCGCCTTGATGAGGGAGTTCCCGGCGAAGGTGACGGCGTCCTCCACGGGCTCGGGGATGTCGAAGCCCCCCGCGTCGAGGATCCGGCCGGGGGCCACGCCGGGCAGGAGGGGGGCGAGGATCGCCCTGAGCTCCTCCGCCTTGTGTCGGTTCCTCGTCGCCAGGACGATCCGCCGGCCTGCGTCGGGCCGGGGTCCGGACGCCCTCGCCGCCGCGCCGCCGAGGCCGGGCGCGGCTTCGTATCCGCTGGCGGGCGGCTCCGCCGCAGTCGCCGTCATGTCAGGCTCGGGCCGCCGACGATGCGCGGGTCGATCGGATCCCCCCGGTGCAGGGCTTCGCGCTGGAGGGCGGACAGCCTGGCCGTCCCGCTCTCGGCCAGGTCGAGGAGCTGGCCGAGCTCGCCCCTGTTGAAGGGCGCGTGCTCGGCGGTCCCCTGCACTTCGATGAAGGCGCCGCTTCCGGTGGCGACGACGTTCATGTCGGTCTGGGCGCGCGAGTCTTCCTCGTAGGGAAGGTCGAGCACGGGGGTGCCGTCGACGATCCCCACGGAGACGGCGCTGACGGTGTCGCCGAGCACCGGCCTGGTCGCGTCGGGCACGACGATCCCCCTTCCGACCGCCCAGTCCACCGCGTCGGCGAGGGCGACGAAGGCGCCGGTGACCGAGGCCGTGCGAGTGCCGCCGTCGGCCTGGAGGACGTCGCAGTCGAGCTGGATCGTGTTCTCCCCCAGCGCCCTCATGTCGACGACCGCGCGAAGGGACCGGCCGATGAGCCGGGAGATCTCGTGGGTGCGCCCGCCGATCCGGCCTTTGACCGATTCGCGCTGGGAGCGCTCGCCCGTGGCGCGTGGGAGCATCGAGTACTCGGCCGTCACCCATCCCAGGCCGGAGTCGCGCCGCCAGCGCGGCACCCCTTCGGTCAGGGAGGCGACGCACAGGACGGTCGTCCGCCCGAACGCGACGAGGACGCTGCCCTCGCCCGTCTCGAGCCACCGGCGGGTGATGGATACGGGCCGCATGGAGTCGGCGGCGCGCCCGTCGGCGCGAATCCAGGTGTTCATGGCTACGAGACTACCAAGGCGGGGGCGCTAGACGCGGTAGGCCTCCCCCGGCTTGACGCAGCGGACGGGGCCGTCGAAGGCGCCCTCGGCGGCGCGTCGGACCGTCTCGGGGTCCGTCCACGGCTGGAGGTGGGTCAGGAGCAGCCGCCCGACGCCCGCGCGGCTCGCCAACTCCCCGGCCCGCGAGCCGACCATGTGGACGCCGCGGACGGTGTCGCGTCCGTCTTCGAAGGCGCACTCGGACAGGAGGAGGTCGACTCCGCGGGCCATCTCGACCTCGGTGTCGCACAGGTCGGTGTCGCCCGTATAGGCGAATGCGGCTTCGGCCCTCGGGTCGGACTCGGAGGGCCCCATGACGCGCAGCCCCACGGCCGGAACCGTGTGCTGGGCTTCGAAGGCCTCGACGAGCATCGGGCCGACCTCGACGACGTCGCCCGGGCCGATCGTGTGGAAGTCGAACTCGCCCGCGTAGGTCTCCTTCTGCGGGTCGCCCCCTATCTGGCGGGTCCGGGCCAGGCCGTCCTGGGGCGAGTAGACGGGGATGCGGCCGAGGGGGCCGCCGGGGATCCAGCGCCTGTACACCTGCATTCCGACGATGTCCGTGCAGTGGTCGGCGTGCAGGTGGGACAGGGCGATGGCGTCCAGGTCCGCCGGGTCGAGGTAGTTCAGGAGCCGGCCCATGGCTCCCGGGCCGAGGTCGAGCACGAGGGAGTGCGTCCGGGCCCTGCCGGCCTCGTCCGTCGAATCCGCCTGGACGAGGTAGCACGAGGCGGCTGACGCCGGTCCGGACATCGAGCCCGAGCAGCCGACGATGGTTATCCTCACCGCTTCATCTCCCGCGTCGAGGGGACGGAGCCGGGCTGTCGGTGCGATCCGGAGTCACTGCAGATCAGGTCACTGCGGCTAATCTCCCGCGTCGAGTGGACGGAGCCGACCTCGGGCCCCAGGAAGCGGCGCGCGAGCTCGCCGAAGGAGGCCGGGTCGCCGGTGGTCAGGAAGCGGCGGCTGGGCCGGCCGCCGGGGGGCGCGAAGGCCTCGCCCACGGCGAGCCGGCGGTAGACGTCCCGGGCCGTCTCGTCCGCGGAGGAGACGAGGGTGACGCTCTGCCCCATCGTGTAGGAGATCGCCCCGGCCAGGAGGGGGTAGTGGGTGCATCCGAGGACGAGGGTGTCGACCCCTTTCTCGCGGACGGGGCCCAGGTAACGCTCGGCGACCTCCTGGACCTGCGGGCCGGCCGTGATCCCCTTCTCGACCAGTTCGACGAAGGCCGGGCAGGCCGCCGTCGTCAGCTCCAGGTGGGGGGCGGCGGCGAAGGCGTCGTCGTAGGCCCCCGATCCGATCGTCGCCTCCGTGCCGATGACGCCGATCCTGCCGTTGCGGGTGGCGGCGACCGCGCGGCGCACCGCGGGCTGGATGACTTCGACGACGGGGATCCCGTGGCCGACCTGGTAGCGTTCGCGCGCGTCGTGGAGCACGGCGGCCGACGCGGAGTTGCAGGCGATGACCAGCATCTTCACGTCGGACCGCACGAGGCGGTCCATGATGCCCAGGGCCAGTTCGCGGACGCGCGCGATGGGTTTGGGGCCGTACGGGGTGTTCGCGGAGTCGCCTATGTAGAGGACCGACTCATCCGGCAACTGGTCGATGATGGCGCGGGCCACAGTCAGGCCGCCCACCCCGGAATCGAATACGCCGATCGGCCGAGAATCCATAGAGCGAGCTTAACCGCGCAGCTGCTTGTTCCTCACCGCAGCAAGCAGTGACTCTTGCCACCACGTGAGCATCGAGTACAGGACCGCCAGAAGATCCTCCGTGTTGTCGATCTCCCGGCCCTCTCCGCCGTCCGAGAGGCCCGTGAGGGCTTGGGCCCGCCTGTAGACGTCCTCGGCCGACTCTCCGTCGGTGATCTCCAGCCTCGCCGAGCAGACGAGCCTGATCGAGTTGACGGCGCTTATCCAGGCGGGCATGTCTTCGTTGCCGACCCAGACGTGATCGGTGGAGGCCGTCACCGACCGGTAGAAGACGAGGAGCTGTTCGGATTTCACGGAGGCCAGGGAGTCCTGGGTCATCTCGCGCAGCGTGCGCGCCTGCTCGGGGTCTTCGGACATGTCGGGCAGGAGCCGGTGGAAGGCCTCGTCCATGGGGTGGCCGAACTCGTCGGAGGCCTGCCCGCCCTCGCCGTCGATCCCCGCGAACTCGGCTTCGTAGGCGGCCAGGGGGTCGGATTCGTCCGGCCCGCGCTGGGCGTCCTGGAGCATGCGGTCGAGGGGGCGGCCGAGCATGAAGGCGACGTCCGAGGCCAGCCCGGCGAAGAATTTCCGCTCCGTGGAGTCCGCTTTGGCGAGGTACCCTCCGCGCCACGGCCTGAAGCTCTCCATTACGGGACTTCCTCGATCGTCGCCCACAGGCCGAAGCCGTGCATGGCCTGCACGTCGGCCTCCATCTGCTCCCGCTGGCCTTTGGAGACGACCGCCCGGCCGTTGTTGTGGACGTCGAGCATGAGGCGGTGCGCCCGGCGCTGCGGCAGGCGGAAGTAGGCCATGAACACCCATTCGACGTACGACATGAGATTCACCGGGTCGTTGTGGACGACCGTCTGCCAACCGCTCGCGCGCAGCGTCCGGCCGACGGGCGCCGACGAAGGCGAAGGTTGGGAGCTCACCCTCACATCTTACCGACTGGTCGCCGCCGTCCGTCCAGCCCCGTTTCGCCGCTCGCGGTATCGTTGGTGCATGTCAACGGCACTACTCACGGACATGTACGAGCTAACGATGGTCGACTCGGCGATCGCATCGGGCACGGCGGGCCGGCGCAGCGTCTTCGAGGTCTTCGCCCGGCGCCTGCCCGGGGAGAGGAGGTACGGCGTCGTCGCCGGAACCGGCCGCGTGGTCGAAGCCGTCCGGGACTTCCGCTTCGGCCCGGAGGAGATCGCCTACCTCGAATCCGCGGGAATCGTCTCCGAGCGGACGCTGGAGTGGATGGAGGGCTACCGTTTCACCGGCGACGTCTACGGGTACGCCGAGGGCGAATGCTACTTCCCGCATTCGCCGGTCCTCACCGTCCTGGGGACCTTCGCCGAGGCCTGCGTCCTGGAGACGGTCATCCTCTCGATCCTCAACCACGACTCGGCGGTGGCCACGGCCGCCTCGCGGATGACCGCAGCCGCCCACGGCCGCCCCTGCGTCGAATTCGGGGCCCGCCGCACCCACGAGGTCGCGGCCGTCCACAGCGCGCGCGCCGCGGTGATCGCGGGCTTCGAGGCGACGTCGGACCTGGAGGCGGGCCGCCGGTACGGCCTGCGGATCACCGGGACGTCCGCGCACTCCTTCACCCTCGTCCACGACGGCGAGGAGGAGGCCTTCGCCGCCCAGATCGCGACCATGGGCCCGGGGACCACCCTGCTGGTGGACACCTACGACATCCCCCGCGGTGTCGAACGGGCGGTGGCCGCCGCGCGGGCCGCCGGCGGGGAGCTCGGGGCCGTCCGCCTGGACTCCGGCGATCTCATCGCCCAGGCCTTCACCGTCCGCCGGCAACTGGACGACCTGGGGGCCACATCCACCAAGATCACGGTGACGAGCGACCTCGACGAGTACGCGATCGCCGCCCTCGGCGCTGCCCCGGTCGACGCCTACGGCGTGGGCACCCAGCTCGTGACGGGTTCGGGCCACCCCACCGCGGAGATGGTCTACAAGCTCGTCCAGCGCGAAGGCGCCGACGGCCGGATGCACGAAGTGGCCAAGGCCTCCCAGAACAAGAAGAGCGCCGGCGGGCTGAAGGTCGCCGGGCGCGTGCGCGACGAGCGCGGGCACTCCGCGCAGGAGCTCGTCGTCTCCGCCGGAAGCTGGCAGGAGGGCCTCGACTACCTCGAACGGGCGGGCGCACGGCCCCTTCAGGTCAAGCTCATCGACGGCGGCCAGGTGGACGAGCCTTACATCGGCGAGCGGGCGATCGCCGCCGCCGCGGAGTGCCATGCCCGCTCCCGCGCCGAGCTCCCCTACGACGGCTGGCGCCTCTCCCGCGGCGAGCCCGCGGTGCCCACGAAGATGCTCGACATCTTCGAGGGAGACGACTGACGCCTTCTGCTTCTTGAAAGCGCGCCCCGCTTACTGAGAGAGCGCCTTCGGGCGAGAGGTGGTCCACGTTAGGCGAATGAAAGTCAGCCAGATTCTGTGTAATCTTCAGGCACAAACACCGGCCCCTCTCACGCATCACAGGCTTCGGCCACCGATGCGCGATGGGTCGGTTTTCTTACGTCTTCCGTGTGGATCGACATTGCCAGCCCTAGTGCACCTGCTCATAGACACTCGCTTCAAGATCATGCATCTGCTTTTCGACGCTGCTTGCCAACGCCGCGTCGTCGAGGCGAAGGCCGAGCTCGACATTGCGCTCTTCGGCGCTGTACGAGAAGTTCGCGCTTCCCACTACCAAAAAACGGTGGTCGATGCTGAGGAACTTGGCATGGCTTGTCACGGCTCGTTTCCCGCCTTCGGGAGCCCGGGTCCGCATGACGACGGCACCGTGCAGCTGACGGGCGACCTCGTTCGTGTCCAAGCTTATGCTGCGTCCTGAATGACGCTTTGAGCGGCGTCGGACGTTTCCTTTTTCAGTACCCACGCTGAAAGGCCCGTCAGCGGCCTGGGTATCCAGGTAGAGGCGCACTGAGACGCCTGGTTTCTCCCGACACAGGGCCAGTAGGGCCGACCACAGCACGGACGTGGGCTGCAGATTGAAAGTGGCGCAGACGAGGGAAGAATTGGCTCCGCCGACCAATGCGAAGACGTCTCCTGTCAGCGTCCCGCCGCCAACGGTGCCGGCCGGAGCCGTCCATACAGGGGTCACATCTCTCAGCTTCGCAGCCGCCCCGGCGACGGCGCTGAGCACGGCTACAGAGTGCTCTCTAGTTTGCGGACCGAGCCCTCCGGCGTTCATCAACTCTCGTGCCCGCCTTCGTCTGGGCGCGGGCACGACGACGAGCGCCTGGCTCAAAGTGGCCCCGGCCGCAAGACGTGCGGCTATGCCGCCGGCTTCACTCCCAGTGAGAAAGGCCCCTAGAGCGCGGAGCGACTCAGTACCCTCGGCGGACACGCGGCTCACATTGCCCGGTAATCGCTGAAAAAGGCGAGGTCGGGCACGGTCACGTCCGCCATTGCGGAGCCTAGCTCGAAGTCGGACAGCGGCACGACGAAGCGGCGGTCGAGGAACCGGTTGGCGCGCTCGCAGGAGGTCTCCGATACCATGGCGCAACAGTGGCAGGCGGCGCCGTGAAGGAAGTCCTCGGGGTCCTGAGGGATGCGGCGGGCGCATATGGGGTCCGAAGAGCAGCGTGTCATGGCGCGCAGCGTATGGTCAATGATCTCGGCGAGACGGGCAGGCTCAGAAAGTGAAACTAACCCGCCCAGAGTCCCATCCGAGTCGGAAGCCGTCGTGGTCAGCAGCATTCCCGCCGCGGCCTCTCGCCGCTCGGTGGCGGGCCAGGCGTAGAGGCGTTCGCTGATGGAGGCGGCCCCGTAGCCTGAGGACATCGCCATTTGGCGAATGAGCCCGTGTGCAAGCGTGTGAACGAGCCAATAGCGCGGCGGAGCCAGGCGATCGTCGGGGTCGACCTGTTTGGCGGTCTCGGAGAAGCGCCGCTCGAAATTGCGGCGGTGGGCGGCCCGGTGGGCTGCCCAAACGGGGCTGGCGAGCACCTTGGCTTCCCATTCGGCGACTGCCGCTTCGTCGAGCTGGATGAAGATCCCCTCGCCGCGGTCCTCGGTGGCAGGAACCCAGGAAGGCTGGCCGGAACGGGCCAGCGGCACAAGCCGGGCCTCTGAGTCATCGACCCGGTCGTAGTCGTCGACGCGCGTGAAACCGAGGACGGCGTTGACCTTGCGCAGACGGTCGACGGCGAGCACACGGCTCACGCCTTCAGGCACGTCGCCGAGGCTGCGCGGGGAGACCGCGAGGCCGCTGGCGGGGTCTTCATGGCGGTCCCCAGGAGGTTCCTGCAGAAGGTAGTTCCATTCGGGGACGAGGAGGTCCACCGGGTCCCAGTTTTCGCGCCGCTTGAGGCGGTCGTCGTCACTCTCCCCGGGGGCGTCGAGGGCGCTCAGCAGCTCGAGGAGCTCCGGATCGGACAAATCGCAGAGTGCCGCGGCCTCAGCGCCGGCCGTCTCCAGGCGCATACGGAGAATGTCGGTGTCGGTCCCGATCTTCTCCCTCCAGTTGCCGACGCCGCGTCTAAGAATCTCGACCCGATCCCGTTTGATCTCGGCGGGATCGAAGCGCGGCATGTCGACGATGGACTGGGTGGCGGCGAACCAGAGGTTGGAGGCACCCACGAGCATGACGCGCGGTTCGGCCTCGCACCCGTCTTTTTCGAAGGTCCCCAGATGGGGGTGGCGGCCTCGGCAGCGAGGGAGCCTCTTGCGGCCTTCCTCGCCTTGGGCTTGCGCCATACTCCTGCGTGCTCCACAGGCGCGGCAGGAAATGAAAGCGGTGGCGACTCCCTGGGATGTGTCAGTCATAGCCAGCTCTGGATGAAATGCTTTGACGCAGTGGGTCCCTTCGTGAACCCACCAGTCGTAGGGAAACTCATCAAGGTGCCCGTTGGGACAGGCGATGAGATAACGGGCCGGAACACAAGGGGAGCGTCGTTTTCTCTTCCGTTTGTCCGCGTTCTTGAGCCTCCGAGATCCATTCCCTCGGGCTAAACGCCCGGGGCAGTCGATGTGTTCGAAGATTGCCTGATCGGGGCGGAAGGGGTGGGTGTTGTGGTAACCGTTGACGAAGCGGCTGAGCGGGGCCAGCAGGTCGCAGCCGGTGCAGCGCAGCCACTGGGGGAAGACCCGCGCGGGCACGCCGAGATCGTCACCGTCTCGGCGAATGCCGGGCCGCGACGGCTGCCAGGGAAAGCGCCGGAGCTCACGCACCTGGTGGCCGAGCATGATCTGGACCGCTTCCAAGAGTCTGGGTGCATGGATGGTTGCCGGGTCGGCGTCGCGGCGTCGCCATATCCGTTCCCAATCGTCCAATCCCGAGGGCATAATCGTGAAGTGGGGCAGGTCAATGATGGCGCCAGGGCCGTAGGTGTACAGCAGTGTCGTCGGGCGAGCAGAGCCGACCTTGGCGAAGTTCTTCTTGGCCTGTTCTTCCCGAAGGCGATCGGCATCGCCAAGAGGGTCGACGCCGATGCCGTCGTCGACATCAGTCGCATCTGGAACTTCCCGCCGAGGGCTCACTCCCTCATTGTCCTGGCCTTCTCTCACCGTTCCTCCTTGTCGGCGCCGTCATCGATGCCGCCGTCAATGCCGGTTTCACCGAGTTCGCCGGCTTCTTTCTCGTCTTTCGGTTCCTGCCGCTGCCAAGCTGGGGCGTTATCGAGCGCCGTATCGGCAAGGCGGAGAGGGTCCGGGGAGACGAGGAGGTTGATCTCGGGCTGGACCTCCCGCATGGATCCGGCGACGACGAACGGCGGTTCGTCGGGCTGCGGGCTGCGGCCGCTCATCGCCTCGGCCGAGCGCAAAAGCGGAAAGTAACGAGAGTTGTCGGCACCGCGCTCGTAGACGAGCTCGCCGCCTTTGCTCGCAACTTTTCTCTGGCGTTTCTTCCACTCCCCCACGCGGCCGGCCAGGCGGTCTCGGGCGTACCGGCTCTCTTCCTCACCGGCGGCCGCGCTTATGCGGGTGGCGAGGTCTTCGGTGAGCCGGTTCAGGGCCTCGGCCTGCTCGGCGATGCGCCCGGCGTTGTGCTCGGGGTTGAACCCGTCGCTGCGCCCGGCCTGGGTGACCCTGGCGGCGGCCACGAGGGCGCCGTCAAGACCACGGTCGATCGACGTGACCGAGAAAGGAGTGACGGTCAGCGGCTCGACGCGCGCGTAGAAGGTCTCGTGGAAGTGGCGGAACTGCTCGTAGTGGGCCAGGTCGCGGGGACGGGCCCAGTTGCCCAGGGTGACGACAAGCCCAGGCCGGTTTGCATCCCTTCCCACGCGGGATGTGGCCTGGATGTACTCGGCGGTGTTCTTGGGCTGGCCGACGACGAGCATGAGACCGAGACGGGAGACGTCGACTCCCACTTGGAGCATGGAGGTGGCCAGGACGACGTCGTAGGGGTTCGCCGCACTATTGCGCCCCTCCATCGGCTTCCCTGCGCGCCAAGCGGCCATCGCTGCCGCCCTCGCAGCCGTGGAGTCGACGTCGGGGTCGAAGGTGAGCGCCATACGGTCCAGTGTTGCGGTGATGTCAGCAGAGGCGATGCGTGAAGTGAGCTCGCCCAGGTGTAGTGCCCCGAAGTCCTTGCCGCGGCGGCGCGGCAAGCGAGAGTCTCGTCCCGACTTGGCCAGACCTGTCTGAATGTCGTCTTGGACGTAGCGGGCCATTCCGGCCAACTCCCTGGTGGCGGAGAAGTAGCCGACGAGCGTCATGTAGGGGTCGGCTGCGGCCCCGAGCCGGTCGAGGAGGAGCTGGGCTCCGGCCATGAGGGTCTGGGTCGTCTGGATCTCGGCGGCGGTCAGGCGCACCCCGGTGGTGGACAGGCCCACGTAGAGGCGCCCGGGATGTGCCTCGTCGACGGGAAGCGTGCGGGAGAAGAAGGTGTCGGACGCGTCGAGCACCTGGGGCGGGAAGATCGTCACGTCGCGGCCGTAGAGGCTGCGGACCTGGTCGGCGACGTTTTGCACGGTGGCCGAGGAGGCGACCAGGAGGGGGCGGGCGGGCCGGCCGTCGGGGGCGGTCCAAGCGCACATGGTTTCGACGGCGGTCTCGAACAGGCCGACTGTTGTCCCCAGGGCACCGGTGATGAGGTGGAGCTCGTCCTGGATGACGAGATCCGGAGGCCGCAGCCTGGTGGCGGGGCGGACCGTGGCTGCCGGCAGCTTCCCCTTGGCTTGGTGGCGTCCGTTCTGACCGAGCGTGCAACCGGCATAGTCACTGCTGGAATCACAGCCGGGGTGGGGGACGTAGCCGTGGCGCTCGCAGCGGCGGGCGACGTGCCCGAACAGTGTGGCGGCGTGCCCCTCGCGGGCGAGGCGGGCGAGCTTGTCCACGGTGGCGATGACGAACGCCGGTGCGAGCCGGTATATCTCCTCGTCGGTCGTCAGAACCGGAAGGCCGTCGGGCACGTTGTCGTCGCCCTCGGAGAAAGGGCACTCGCCGAACGCGTCTGAGCAGCGCAGAATGACGCGGTCGGCGATCCCGGCGGCGGGGCCGATGGTGACGTCGGCGTGGGTCAAGGGTCTGCCGCACCAGGGGCAGTGGCCGAGCTGGAGGGCGGAGAAACGGTGCCCGGCACCGCCGCCGTTTTGCTCGCGCAGGCGCTGGAGCTCCTCGGCGGCCTCGCTCACCCGCTTGGGGGACACAGCTGTGCCGACCCACAGGCCGATGCGGAAGGACTCCTCGCCCCAGGCAACCGGGTCCTCCCGTCGCGCGAGTTCGGCGGCGCACACGAGGGTGGCAGCGCGCTGGAACTGCTGGGAGGTGAGCAGGCGCAGGGTGTAGCGCATGAGGACGGTGACGCCGGCGCGCCCGTCGATAGGCCCGTCCGGGGTGCCCAGGAGGCCCTGCCTGCGGCGGATGGCGAAGGCGTAGGCGGCAAGCCCCAGGTAGGCCTCGGTTTTTCCGCCGCCGGTGGGGAAGAAGAGGAGCTGGACTGCGGCCAGATCGCCGGAGCGTCGCGGCAGCGCGGGGTCGGTGAGGGCCGGCAGCTGCATGAGGATGAAGGCGATCTGGAAAACGCGCCAGTGGTGGGGGTAGGCACGGGCAAGGACTCGTGCCTCGGCCTCCTGGTCGCTGATGCCCGGCTCGGCGGCTCGTATAGCGGCCACTTGGGATCGCACGCGCTGGTCGGCCATGACTCGGTTCATGAAGGCGAAGCAACGCCTGGCTTCGGGATCGGATAGAAGGTGGTTGAGACCCTCGGCGAGCTGGTCGCGGACTTGCAGGGCTTCGATCAGCGCTTCAGCGCCGGTTTCCCGCAGGTGCTCCGGCAAGGCAGCAAGGACGCCCTCCTGCTCCTCCAGCCAGGTCGTGTAGTCCTCCACGATCGGTTCCAGGGCGGTCCTCAGCGGGTCGGAACCGTCCGATCCGAAAGATCCGCTCGCACTTCCCGTCGCTGCAGCGGCCAAGGCTCGCATGTCGAGTATGGCACCCGGCACATCGGCAGCATCGGTCTGGGGCGTCTCCACGGTGGGCATCCAGGTGGTACGCACCTGAAATGCCCGGCGAGGCTTCGGCTTGCCGGGCTCAGGCTTCCGCACACTCCAGTCGGCCGAGCAGGTGCGCCCTACGGCGAACTCGAGGCGATCGCGATACTGGAGCTCGAGGCGGGCCTCTTCCGAGCCGGCATCCGGCCGCGAACCGGGAGGCGGGAGAATGAGAGCGTCGTGGACGGGAAGGAAGATGTCCCGACCGTTGGAATCGACATGGATCTGGGTCTGGAACATCCATGCGTTTACGGGGATCCGGCGGGGCGTGACCTGATCGTTGCACAGGGCGAGCTCGATGAGATAACGCCCGCCGAGCCCGCCGACAGGTGAGGCGTCTAGGTGGGAGTCTACGCGCAGCGTGACGTCGTCTTCGAGCAAATAGTCCTGGGTGCGGCCAGGAGTGAGATCTGCCAGCGGCAGAGAAACACTCCGATAGTGCGGGATGCGGCGATAGCGGGTAGTCCGGGAATCCCGACTGCTGGCAGCGCCGGATGCCGTGGAGAGACCTGCATCGTCGCGCCCTGCAGGCTCGTAGGTGCCCCAGCTGACGTGGACGGCAATGGCGTCAAGATCGGCGGGCACCTGGAAGCGCAGTCCCATGGAGGCAGGAATCATAAGGCCGCGGCGCACGGGTTCGTCGTCGGCGTCGTCGCCGGAGTCCTCCTCGGCGGCAGCGCTCGCGGTCTCTTCTTCGACGCCGACGACGGGCGCGCCGGTGGACGCCGCAGCTTCGAGGTCGTCGTGCGCGCCGGTCAGCCGCGTGGGTGCGATGCGTCCCAATAGATAACGCTGGTCCGGTGAAGAGAAGAGGACCTCGTCCTCGCCTTCGGCGGGGCCGATGAGCTCGCGTTCAAGCACCTCAACGAGCCCGGCTCGAGCGGAGGCCGAGGTGGCGTCGAGCTCTCGGTCGAAGACGTAGTCCGATCCGTCGCTCTTGTGAGCCGCTGAGCTCGAAGCCTCACGTTCGGAGCGCGGCGGCCTAGACGCATTAGATGTCAAGGGTTTCCTCCTGAATGGGAGTTTTGGCGGCTTTGCGGCCTCGCTTGGCTGGAGAGGAATTCTGAGTCAGAGCCTCGGCGGCGGCTCGGCGATGGTTCTCTTCGAGGAGCCGGTCGAGGATCTCCACGCGGGTGGCCGGGGGCACGGTCCAGCGGGTCACTTTCCGGTAGCTGTGGAAGCCGTGGGTGAGGTCGAGGTCATCCCAGCCGTATGCGGCGGCCACCGTCTCGTCGAGCTCCACGTGGATGGCGCGCATCCGGTCCACGTCCGGGTCGGTGCCAGTCTCTAGCCCAGGGTCGTTGACAAGATTGTAGAGTTTGGTGAGGCCGAGCTCCCGGCGCAGCATAATCTCGCGCCGCTCGGCATCCAGCGTTCGGCCGATGCTCTCTAACTCCGCCGTGGGCTCGGGACGTGGGAAGGTCTCGAAGACAGTTGTCGGAGTATATGTTGGATCCACCCGCATGGTGGTTCCAAACTTCACTGCCCACATCTGGTGGATAGAAGAGGAAAGAACGGCCTGGTCAGATGAGGAATTCAAGGCGAACACCACCAATTTGGCATCGAATACCGATCTGTTCAATACACGCACGGGCATTAGAGTTCGACTCACCTGTGCAATCACCAGCACCTCATCGAGTCCTGCAATCGCTTTCCGCATGCCCATCGCATTCTCTGCAAATCTCCACCAATAGTCACGACGGGTTTTGCGCTTATTTTTGGCTCGTTCGGGTCGAACCTGTTCCAGCACTCGTCCATAGGGAAGCTCATACCTGTGCGCATCCACCTCGGATCGAGTACTGAAATCAATCACCCAACGCGATGGGGAGCAATCGGGGCGGGAGTTGAGGTCCTCTCCATTCAAGTAGGGAAAGAGCACCTCCGCATTGCGAGAGTCCGCTGCGATCCACTCAGCAGCTTCTTCCGGATCCAGGATGAAACCCTTACCAAGCACAATGCACCCTTGGAAGGCAATTCCCTGATTTTCATTAAGTCGCTCAGGTTTCCTCTCTACGCTCTCGGCAGGCTCCAGCAAGGTGCTGATCCGAGGAACCGGCGCATCGTCACAGACCGCCATCACCCGAGGTAAAACGGTGTCGCGAGTTCCCCATACGACGGCGAACTCAAGATTGACACTTTGAGAAGGCCATGGACGGGACCTAATGGCGCGGGTAATGACAAAACCAGAATTGACCATTTGGTCGAGGCCCACTTCACAGGCTCTCCCCTGAGCGACCGTATTTTTCGCTATCAGACCCAGTGCTCCGTGATCATTAAGCAATGAATACGCTCGTAGGAAGAAGTAAGCGAAGAGGTCAGCGCTCCCCCGCTGACCTCCAGCGAGCACCTCGACAAACCAATCACGGATATTCGTTCCCATGCTCCTGGTTAGTTTTTGACCGCCTAGGAAAGGTGGATTGCCAATGATCGCGTCGAAACCTCCGCGTCCCATGACCTCGGGCACGGCCAGCGGCCAATGGAGGCAGCGCCATCGCTCGTAATCTGTGCAAACAGTTGGTGTCAGGCCGCGTTCCAGAATCGCCTCGAGCAAGGTTCCATCGCCTGCTCCTTCCTCTGGGAAAGCGCGGCCGAGAGCCGCGATCAGATCCCCATATCCTTGGTTGAGCCGTTTTAGTCGTTTTTCCGGTTCCGCTCCAATCGCCGGATCAAGCCCCACAGCCACCACGGTGTCGGCCACCCGGTTCAAGGTTGCCAAGCTCTCCTCATTCTCGTGTTGGAGGCGCTGCTTTGTCTTGGTCGATCGCGCTGGATCATTCGCATCAACGACGCTCGCAAGCTCCTCACGACGCCTAGAGACCTCTTCCAAAATAGCGCTTACATCGAGATCTCTTGTGTATCTCCCCGCATGATCGAGCTCAAAGGGACGATTCGTAGCAGCCAAAGGATCGATATGCTGAGCCTTGAGCTGGCGCAGATCGGTGATACCCAACAGCGAATTGCCCACGAAAACCTTGTTATCCACAAAGCTAAAGGGCTTGCCCTTATCCAGGGAGACGAGCCACAGGGAGAGCTTGCACATTTCCACGGCCATCTCGTTGATGTCCACCCCGTAGAGACAGCGGGCCACTACCTGCCGCAGGGCGTCACGCTCCGCTTCACCCGGCCGATTGGCGTACTGACCCAGGGTTCCTTCCCGTGTCCATGCTGCGACGAGTTTGCGGGCCAGGAAGCGGGCAGCGGCCACTAGGAAGGCCCCCGAGCCGCAAGCGATGTCCGCCACACGCAAACCAAGGATGCGATCGGAGGACACGAGCTGCCACTGGCTGCGATCGTCGGTCTCGTGGGGGCCAGGCGAGTATACGAGCGGTTCCAAGGCATATTTCACCACCTCCTCGGCCAGAGAGCGGGGCGTGTAGTGGGCGCCGGCGTCCCGCCTTGATGGGGTCTCTGTGACCACGAGACCCCCACGTTGGATGACGACGGGCCGGCCTCGCAGGTCCTTCCGAATGATCCCGATCCAGGGGCGCAATTTCCTGCGCAGTTCCTCATCCCGGGTGACGGCGAGCAGGGCGCGGTCGGCGTCGGGCAGGGCGTCCCCGGCACCGAGATCCTTAGCCAGGGCTTTGGGGGTGGGCGGCTCGGCCCCGGGCTGGTTCTCCTTCAGCCAGGCGATGATCGCCCCGGCAAGATCGGCATCCTCGGCATGTTGCTCGGCGAGCTCGTTCAACACCGACAGCGGAACCTCGGGCTCCTCACCCTCCTTGCCACGCAGGCCGAGAACCGTCTCCTTGGCCCGGATGCAGGTGTAGCCGAGCAGACCCTCGTAGATGTAGCCGATCTGCTCCACGTCGATGTCCCGGAAAGACAGGCGCCGGGCCTCCTGTCCCTTGACGCGAGCGATTTGGAGGGAGCGCAGCACGTGGAGCATGACCCGGTCGGAGACGGTGAGCAGCAGGACGCCGCTGGCATCCGTGGACGTCAGGAAGAGGAAGCGTTCGGGGTCGAACAGGGAGCCCCCGTAGGCGGGGATGCGCATGTCTTCGGCGTTGACGCCGCTGTGCAGGGCGCGGGAGGTGGCCAGCAGCCGGTGCCAGGTCAGGCTTGTGCCGTCCATGGATTCCTCGCCCTCGTCGCGTGCGCGTGCCTCCAGAGCGTCCAGAACCGGTGCCAAGCCGTAACCGCTGGTGTAGAGCGATTCTGTGGGCAGGAGCCCACGCTCCTCGGCGAAGAGGAGGAAGACCGCGCGCATCATGACGGTGACGACCGCATCGTAAATCTCCCTGGGCTTGGCCTCCACTTCCTCGCGCTCGGCGGCATCGAGGAGGGCGTCCGACAAGGCTGAGACGATGAGCTCGACCGCACTGCGCACCTGCGTTCCGAGTGCCTCGGTGATCTCCTCTGCGGCGAGAACCGAATTCTCGAAGAGTTTAGGGAGCCTATGCTCAGTAGTCCCGCCCACCAAGCGTTGCACTCCGAGGAGTTCGCAAAAAGCGTCACGGGTGGCGGGTTCCTCCACCCATGTCTGGGAATCCACGATGCCGGAGGCGGTGGCTCCATTCCCTGGAGCGCTCACCACGGCCCACCAACGCCCGTCGGTCACCACGCCGATCGAGCAGTCCGATCCAGGGGCGCGCAGCATGGCGGCCATTCGGTCGATGGGGCTCGTGGCCCATCCGTCGTTCGCCAAGTCTCGCAGAGAGTCGACCGGATCGGTGACCGATACCAGGGCGCCGACCTGCTCCCCATGCATGAGCGCCCCCGTTGGGGTCACCGTTACCGGATGGACGCCGTCGGAGACCGCGCGATATGCCTCCGTCAACGATGGGCGTGCACACGCCTCCGTCCATGAGTCGCCCCAGCCCAGGACCTCGGTGAGCACGGTGCCCACCCAGGAGTCCCGGGCCCGGCGATAGGAGGCGAGGGCGGCAGCGGAGTCCCGCTGCGCGTCCCAGGCGTCCCAGGCGCGGTCGAAGGCCGACTTGGCGGCGCGCAGTACTTCGCGGTGCTCGCGGCTCAGCCCCGGCATGCCCTGCGGATAGAGGCCGGTGAGGACGGGCACGGAGAGGAAGGGGCCCTCGGTGTCGACCAGTTCCAGCCATTCCCGATGCTGCTCGGCGGCGCTGCACCCGCCCGAGGCGCTGTGGCTGGCGCCCCTGGTGCTGCCCTTCGATGCGGGCTTCCTCGGGCTCATGACTGCCTCCCCCAGGTCTCGGCGTCCTCCTCGGTCACGGCCAGGACGAGGGCCACCGAGGAGACGTAGGGCCGGACGTCTTCGTAGCGCGAACGGACCGCCGCCTCCTCGCGGTTCTCCTCCCCGGCCAGGTCCTCCAGGCGGTCCTCCATGGCGCGGATGTCCCGGGC
>ERZ772971.3-NODE-3-length-162286-cov-9.300202_pt1 | contig 162286 bp, 136 predicted proteins | sample MGYA00511943_ERZ772971 | MGnify/ENA primary metagenome ERZ772971 (study PRJEB29015, sample SAMEA2737929) | human oral metagenome | biome: human oral; feature: human-associated habitat; material: dental | place: China | collected 2144 ... | reverse complement strand
CGGACTCAATCGCTTTTTTCTATACCTGAGGTCTCACATCTATTGTAAAGCTACAGAGTGCCGAATGTCGTGGTATATGAGGTACTAGTTTTGATGTGTAAACTTTGATATACTAGATTATATGAAAGTATATTAGGAGTATGTATTATGATTAAGATAGTTTATGAGGAGCAGAACCTTAGAACTGCAGCCTACGACGGGGATAAGCTCGCAGGCCGTTGCACATATGTAGTGAGAGATGGACTTTGGGAGCTTGAGCACACAATCGTTGATTCGGAATATGGCGGTCAGGGTATTGCAGGAAAGCTTGTTCAGGAACTTGCTGCTCAAGCGAGAGAGCATGGCGTTAAGATTTTACCGGTTTGCTCATATGCGCTTAAGACATTTGAGAAAAACGCTGAATATGCGGATGTGTGGGCTAAGTAATGCAGCAGTATTTTAGTGATGTGCCAATTGAGATTGGCGATGAATACATCTTTGATAAGAGACAGGCTCATCATGCTAAGAATGTAGTAAGACTCGAGAATGAGAGGGTTAGGATAGTTCACGATGGCATCGGATATTTTGCCACTTGCTATAGCAGTGGCAAGGATTTTGTTGCCAAAATAGAGGAAAAGGACGATAGGGTAAACGAGATTGGAACAGATATTACCCTTGCTGTTGCGCTAATTCGCAAGGAAAAGTTTGAGCTTGTACTACAGAAGGCAACTGAGCTTGGCGTAACCAAAATCATACCATATACATCTTCCAGATGCGTTGTAAAATACAAGAGAGAGAAGGGCGATAAGGTTTTGAGCCGATATCAGGATATCCTGCTGGAGGCCAGTGAGCAGTGTAAGAGAAATTTAGTACCGGAGATTGTGGAACCTGTCAAACTTACAGATTTAAAGGATTATTGTTCTGAGAAGAACCTGCTTCCTTACGAGAATGCCTATGGAAAATCAAAGTTTATAGGGGAAGTATTGGATGAAAAGAAATCTGTAACCATTGCTATTGGCCCTGAGGGTGGCTTTAGCGATGAAGAGGTTGAAGAACTAAAGAAAGCAGGCTTTGAGACTGTAACTCTTGGTCCTAGAATACTTCGTGCAGAGACTGCGTCTATGTATGCATGTAGCGTGGTAGCTGAGATACTGACGAGTAAGTAAACTTAATTAAGATTAAGAATATACAAATTAAAAGGGCTGATTACCTCGATTGGTAGTCAGCCTTTATTATTATTTATCTTGGATATGGAACAGGAAGGGTTGGCATGTTGAGATATACCGGAATCTCAAATGTTAAAGCTGATGAGTACGCCGATGCATATCCCTTACCTAGAGTCCTACCTGTACTATTAGCTCCCCATAGCGCTGTCATATACTGCCCCGTTGCTACTGCTGAAGCTCCGTTCATAACATTGAACTTTTGGAAATATGCTGTTGTCTTATTATTTTTAATATAGTCCTTAGCAAAGAATTCAGTTCCTGCCATTATAGACTTTTCTCTTGAGTCCCAGCCGTGTTCTTTAGCATAGATTAGACCGTTTTCAATTGCTGTTCTACCGCTGTGAGCATAAGCTCCGATGTTGAAATAGTTGTAATATCCTTCATATCCTTTAACTTTGCCGGAGATTGAACCTGAATCTCCGTCGCTTCCATGCTCATTTATGAGCTTTGATGCTAGTATGAATGGGTTGACACCATATCTCTTACCGGCATTAAGAAGAAGATCAGCATACGACGTGTATCCGCCTTCAGGGAAGGCTTTAGCTAGGAATGTACCCTTTACAATTGAATTTATTCCTGATAGATTCTGAGTATTTGCATCGTAGCTATTTGATAGGAACTGGAAGAATGTATCATCAAAGGAGTTGCGTGGATCCATGTAGTACTCGATGGCTTCTCTGGATGCAGCTATATATCCACCGCTATCATAAATCTTATATGAACCGTCAGGGTTCTTTGCGTTAGGATCTTTTGATTTAAATGAATCAGGTGATGTCAGATGAACTGTATTTACACCCAGTTTACTTTCTTTAGTTATTACATAGTTCCAATCAAGTCCTGTATGAGCAGCTTTGAATATCCAAGTAGGGTGGGCTTTATGCATGGCTCTAAGTGATGGCTTATAGCTTTCCGGAAAACCCTCATTTATCATATATTGCTCAAATTCACTGTCGTTCATAATAGGTGGAGTTGTATCCCCTATATCAGGAGTTATTTCTGTTTCTGTCTCAACTATGTTGTAGATTAGGTCGGAGCGTATATAACCCTTGCCTTTTTCGTGAACTATGTTGTACCAAGTATAGCCATCGCTTCCTACTGCATCTCCGATTATGGATACAACGGCATTAAATGGAAGTGCGAACAAAGCCTTTTGCTCAGTTCCAGCGGTTGGCCTGACATTGGCACCGATGGAAGAAGAAATCTGACCTGTTCTTGTTACCTTGACTTCATATACTTCTCCGTCAGCTCTCGTATTGTAATTCTTACCACCATAGCTGAATCTTCCGAGCACCAGTGCACCGTCTACTCCCGTGTAGTATTTTCGTGCTCCAAATGAAATGAACTGATTTCTATAAAGCTCGCCTTCAGCATTAGAAAAGTACTTCTTCCCATTCTTATCTATCCACTGAGCCTTCATAATTATCTCACCGGTGTTATCGTCTGCATTAAACATTCTGCCGTCAATAGATGTGATTATCCCCTTTAGTACTGCGCCTTCGGCTCCAACATAGTATTTGGAACTGCTATAGGTTACGAACTGGTTCTTGTAAATCTGTCCATCTGCGTTTGCTATATACTTATTTCCATCACTTGCTACAAATATACCTGTAGTAACGGTACCATTTTCGCCGATATAATATTTGTAATCGCCTGAGCTCATAAATATGTTTTTTGCAATTTCACCCTTGGCATTTGCACCGTACTTCTTTCCATCGTTTGCGGTAAATACACCCGTCATCGCAGCACCATCAGCACCTAGATAATAACGGTTTAATCCGCTCGTCTTGAACTGATTCTTATATATTTTACCATCCTCGTTAGTGAAGTAGGTCTTTCCATTCTTTTCTACCTTGAGAGCCTGTCTTACGATTTCTCCATTATCGTTTGAGTGATAGCTTTCGCCGTCGTTTGCGGTAAATACACCCGTCATCGCAGCACCATCAGCATCCAGGTAATATCTGTAAGGACCGAAGGAAACAAACTGGTTTTTATAGATTTCACCTGTTTCACTTGTCAGGTATTTTTTTCCGCCGTACTCGATCCATCTAGCCTTTTTAGCAATTTCTACACTTCCGTCAGCCTTATATATGCTACCATCATTTGTAATATATAGACCGGGGTCGTTTTCGTCAGCGTAGGCAAATGTCGTGCTTAGCAAAAATGCAACGCCCAAAGCAAGAAGTATTTTTGTTTTACGATTCATTATTTCCTCCATAATCACATTTTGCGCCGATACAAATAGTGATTTAAACCTCACTATACCTTACTTCACATTTAATTGCAAGCATCAAAGCTGTCAAAATCTGTCGAAGCAAAAGCAAGAAAACAGCTAAAAATCAAGCATTGATACGCCTATGATTTTAGGAATAGATTTGTCTTCGAAATAAATAGCAAAGCCCGAATTGTTTTGTACTTGAAAATTAAGAGGTGAATATGTATAATTATATAGGTAATTGAAAAACAGATATGCGGTCTTGGCGGAATTGGCAGACGCGCACGGTTCAGGTCCGTGTGAGGCAACTCATGGGGGTTCAAATCCCTTAGACCGCACCATACTGTAATAGAAGAGGTGGGTTTCTCAGGAGGGCTGAGTTAGCCACGTTTTTTATTTTTGTACCACAATTGAGCGGCCTGTAAAAGGAGGCATGTAATGATAAGAAGAAAACAGAATAGGTTGAGTATAGCAGTAGCTCTGATTTTGATGATTGGAATCATTTTTCCACAGGGCATCTTTTCGTATGCTGATGAGGCAAACAGCTATAGTGTAACTGTTGAAAATGGAATAGCTACTGACACTCACAATGGCAATAGTATAGCGAATGCCAAGGAGGGAAGTAAGGTCTACCTACTGGCAAACGATGCACCGGAGGGGATGATCTTTGATAGCTGGGAGGTAACTTCCGGTAATGTAAAAATCTATCTGAGCAGCCCTTATGACAGCAAGGCATACTACGACTTCATCATGCCGGGTGCAAACGTTAGCGTCAGAGCAAAATATAGGCCAATCAAAAGTGATAAACTTGACCTAGTGCTGAACATGAACGAAGCAAGCTCCTCAAAGAATCCGATTCTTGAACTTGCGTATGGGGATATGAGAACTCATGTGCTTGATATTTTAAGGATATCGGGCAAACTCAAGTTCGCAGGTGGAAGTGCAGGAAGCGGTGAAATAGGATATCAGGAAAAGTATAGAACGGATAGTGGCATTGAAATTTCAAGCCTGGACTATAGATACAAGAGAATTGTTAAATATGTTCAGTCAGGTAGAGCCAGCAATAGCCCGGAAGACGATCTTCAATATACTTTGACTGCTGAAGATTACGCTCGTTTTAAGGCCGAGGGTAAAACGCAGTACCTAGAAATTCGCTCGGTTACTCTTGTGTTTAACAAGTCGACGCTGAGCAAGAGGATTGCCGGTATCGACCGATATGAGACATCACTTAGAGTTGCAAATGAGCTTAAGGCTAGCATGAATGTGGATAAGTTCAATGCTGCAGTCGTGGCTAATGGTGATAACTATGCAGATGCACTATCCGGTGCATATCTAGCTAAGATAAACAACGCACCACTTCTACTTGTGAACGAGCACAATATGGAAGCTGCTATTGACTACATTAAACAGAACCTAAGTGCAAGCAAGTCGAACAAGGTATACTTAATAGGTGGAAAACGTGTAGTACCGGAGTATATGAGAACTCGTCTGGATGGAGATTTCACTGTTAAAAGAATCTATGGTGATGACCGTTTTGAAACGAATTTGGCCGTACTCAAAGAGGCAAATGTAAATAACGAGGACATCTTGGTGTGCTCGGGATATGGCTTTGCAGATAGTCTTTCTGCTTCAGCTTCAGGAAGACCGATTCTGCTAGTTGGAGATTCCCTTAGCAATGAGCAGATGACATTCTTAAAGGGCATAAGCGGCAGAAGGTACACGATTATCGGCGGATATAGAACCATAAGTGGTTCGATTGAAAACTGGTTTAAGTCAATGGGAAATACAGTTAGAGTATTTGGATCAGACAGATATGAGACATCGGTTGCCATAGCAAAGTACTTCTTCAACGGACCTAAGAGCGTTGTTTTAAGCTATGGGGACAACTTCCCTGATGGACTCTGTGGAGGAGTTCTTGCAGAAAAGCGTGGAGCACCTATGATTTTGATAAACGAAAACAACCTGGAATATGCAAGGGAATATGTAAAGGCAAACGCCATCAAAGATTTGCTAGTGCTGGGTGGTAGTCGTTTGATTACGGATAACGCCATAAGCATAATTGGAGACTAGCATGCGAAAACGAGAAGTTTGAACTTCAAAATAAGGTGATTTTTAGAGACTCTCTTTACTGTGAAAACAGTAGGGAGGGTTTTTGATTTTTAGTGAAGTATTTTTGATCAAAAAAGTCATATAAGTATTGTATTTCTTAAGGATTGCACACTTTTATTTAGGGAGCGAATATGGTATAATAGATAGGGTTAATTTACAGCTCATTTTGATGGGAAAAAGCTAGGATAATAAACTGTATTACAAGAATTTTATATATGATTTCAGGAGGATTTTATCATGAAATACGCACTCATAGGATGCGGAAGAATTGCAGTTAACCACATGAAAGCAGCGATTAACAACAATCTTGAGATAGTGGCAGTCTGCGATGTCATTGAAGAGAAGATGGAAGAGCTTCTCGCTAAGTATGGACTTGAGAAGGATGAATCTATTAAGAGATACACTGACTACAAGAAGATGGTTGAGGACTTACAGCCCGAACTTGCAAGTATTGCAACCGAAAGCGGCATACATGCTGAGATTGCTTTGTACTGCATAGAAAAGGGTGTTAATCTAATAATAGAGAAGCCTATGGCTATGAGCATAGAGGATGCTAACAAGATTATTGACCTTGCAGAAGAGAAGAATGTTAAGGTTAGTGCATGCCACCAGAATAGATTTAATGTTGCTATTCAGAAACTTCGTAATGCTGTTGAGTCAGGTAGATTCGGCAAGCTTTCACATGGATCTATCCATGTAAGATGGAATAGAAACGCAGGATATTATGAGCAGGCCCCATGGAGAGGAACATGGGAACAGGATGGTGGGGCTTTGATGAACCAGTGCATCCACGGAATTGACCTTCTCAGATGGATGATGGGAGATGAGATTGAGGAAATCTACGGAGCAACAAGACAGCAGTTCCACGACTATCTAGAGGCTGAGGATGTTGGAATGGCTGTAATCAAGTTCAAGAATGGTGCAATCGGAACTATTGAGGGAACAACTAACGTTTTTCCTAAGAATCTTGAGGAAACTCTATACATCTTCGGAGAGAACGGAACTGTTAAGATCGGTGGAACTTCAACAAACAATATTGATGTTTGGGATTTTGCTGTTGAGACAGAAGAAGATAAGGAAAACAAGGGGCTAGAGGAAGAAACCAGCAATGTTTACGGAAACGGACATACAAGCCTATTTGCAGATGTGATGGATGCTATTGTAAACGATAGAAAGCCATATGTTGATGCAGTTGCAGGAAGAAACGCACTTGAAGTTGTTCTTTCAATATATAAAAGCCAGAAGACAGCTGCACCTGTTAAGTTGCCACTTAAGGAGTTTGCTTCAACAGATATGAAGGGCGAGTTCCAGTAAAGAGAAAATTATGGAAGGCTGTGCGTCTAGTGGAGCGAGCTCTGGTAGAGCGCAGCTTGTGTTATTTAAGCTTAGTCCTTGCTTATTTGCAGGGCAGGCAGAGAGAGGAATAACAGCTTTGAATAGCAAGAATTTAAGAATCGCAGTACTGATGGTTTTGGATGCTGTCATCGTAGAGCTTGGCGCCCTATTTGCTATAGCGCTGCGATTTGACATAAGGGAACTTCCGGCCGAATACATGGACTATGTTTTGCGATCCGCACCTGTCTATATCGCTATAACTATAGCGATTATGCTCGTTTTTAGGCTCTATAACAGAGTCTGGAGCTATGCATCGGTAAAGGAACTGATGGATATATTTAAGTCAGCTTTTGTGATAGAGGCTTTGATAATATCCTTCCATGTTCTAATGAAGTACGATATGCCGAGAAGCTACTATCCTATGCATTTCATTGCAATCGTATTTATGTTTGCAGTGTTAAGATTCAGCAAACAGCTGTATAGGAGCATTAGGGGAACCTATGGAGAGAGCAAGATAAATAAGTTCATACTTGTAATAGGTGCAGGCTCAGCTGCTTCGATTTTGATTAAGGATATCAATAAGACCGGGTCTACATCCAAGATTGTTTGTGCTGTAGATGACAATGTTAACAAGAGGGGCAAAATGCTGATGGGAGTTCCTATCGTGGGAACTCGAGATGATGTCAAGCGCGCTGTAAAGAAATATAATGTGAATGAAATCATCATTGCTATGCCATCTGCCGCATCAGAAGATATCAAGAAAATAATCGCTATTTGTCAGGAAACTAAGCTTCCTGTCAAGATTCTTCCCTCAGTAGCTAAGAGCCTTTCTTCATCGATAGTTAGAGAACTCAGAGCGATAAGCTATGAGGACTTGCTCGGAAGAGATGCTATAGAGGTAGATGCTACCGGTATCAACAATTTCATCAAGGATAAGACCGTGCTCATAACCGGTGGAGGAGGCTCGATTGGATCTGAGCTATGCAGACAGATCATAAGGTATGAGCCTAAGAAACTTATAATATTTGATATTTACGAAAATAATGCATACGAAATCCAGATGGAGCTTGAGAGACATTTCCCATATGCGCAGATCATAACTTTGATCGGTTCTATTAGAGACTACGATAGACTCGATGCGCTATTTGATGAGTATAGACCACAGATTGTATATCATGCTGCGGCACATAAGCATGTTCCTTTGATGGAGGATTCTCCTAACGAGGCTATTAAGAACAACTGTCTTGGAACGCTGAATGTGGTTAAGCTGGCTGATAAATATCTCGTTGATAACTTCACTTTGATTTCGACGGATAAGGCGGTAAGACCTACGAATATCATGGGGGCATCCAAGAGAATATGCGAGATGATAGTTCAGGTCTACGCGCGTAAATCTGAACATACGAGATACTCGGCTGTCAGATTTGGAAACGTACTTGGAAGCAATGGATCGGTAATTCCGCTATTCCTTAAGCAAATTGAGGAGGGCGGTCCTGTTACGGTTACACATAAGGACATCAGAAGATTCTTCATGACAATTCCTGAGGCAGTTTCTTTAGTGCTTCAGGCGAGCCTCTTTGCAAAGGGCGGAGAAATCTTCGTTCTCGACATGGGAGAGCCGGTCAAGATCTATGAGCTTGCCGAAAACCTCATCAAAATGAAGGGATTTAGACCTCACGAGGATATCGAGATAGAGGTCGTGGGGCTAAGACCCGGCGAGAAGCTGTATGAGGAAGTTTTAATGGATGAAGAGGGGCTTAACAAGACGGAGAACAATATGATTTTTGTTGGACAGCCGATCAAGATGAACGACGAAGAATTTCTGTCCAATTTGGATATGTTGATAAGCGAAGCGGAGAAGAACGGCGGGAATATCAAGGGTATTGTCGAGGGAGTTTGCAAGACATATAGAATTACCGAAAATAAGAGGAATTAGTCTTAGCGAAGAGAGTAAGAGATGAAAGTTTTTATTGTATCAAGGGGTGTACCTAGCGAAAACAACCATACTTTGGGAATTTTTGAGCACGATCAGGCCAAGGCACTAGCTGCGGGAGGTCACGATGTTTTGGTGTTGTCCCTTGACCTAAGATCTTTTCGTCGCAAACGAAAATGGGGACTTGCAAGCTACGAGCGAGACGGTATTAAGGTCGAGGAGATTAATGTCCCTGTAGGTGCAGTACCTAAGTCTGTTTTGATAGGTATTGGAACTTGTGCGCTCAAGAAGCTACTTAAACATGCTATATTAAAGCATGGCGAGCCTGATATAGTTCACTCGCATTTTTTTGATATAAGCTACATGACACAGAAGGCTCTTGACGGAAAATATAAGCAGGTAATAACCGAACATTCATCATTCATAAATACGGAGCTTACCGATAGTCAGATTCGAAAATACGGAAGCATGTATGCAAAGGCAGACCTTGTAATTGCAGTTAGCAGAGCGCTTTGCAATAGAATGGAGAAGCTCTTTGGCGTGAAGGCTATGTGCATAAATAATATAGTCGATACAGACATTTTTAAGGCTAGGGCAAGAGATGGGATGGCGAGCGACGGAAATCCTTTTGGCTTTATTACTGTTGCAAATTTAACTCCTAATAAAAGAGTTGATCTTGTTGTAGATGCTGCAGCAGGTCTTATAAAAGAAGGAAAAAATCTGAGACTGACCATTGCCGGCGATGGCGAGGAGCGCTCACTCATAGAAAAGAAAATAAGGAAGCATGGAATATCAAGTCATGTGCAAATGCTAGGCAAGATTGACAGAAAGAAGATTTGTGAGGAACTTTCTTTAGCGGATTGCTTTGTTCTCGCATCAAATAGTGAAACCTTTGGGCTTGCTTACATAGAGGCAATTGCTTCGGGACTTCCGGTAATTGCAACAAGGTGCGGAGGACCTGAGGATTTTGTCGGCGAGGGAAATGGTCTTTTGATAGAGAGGGATAGCCTAAATGAACTCATAGAGGCTATGAGGTTCATGTACGAGAACGCAAAGGGATACGACCATGAGAAGATATCTAAGGATATATCAGAGAGGTTTAGTGCTAAGAACATATCTAAGCAGATAAGCGATGCTTATGCAAGGATCCTTTAGCAAAATATGGTGGAGAATTTATTTTGAAGGTATTAAAGAGCAGCAGCGATAGAGCTTTATTCAAAAACATTTCTGGAGCTTTTATGTTTAAGGGCCTCGGTATGTTTTTATCCTTCTTTTCTCTGCCTATTTATATGGGTTTCTTTGAGAATAAACTCGTATTAGGAGTTTGGTTCACAATTCTATCGACATCAAACTGGATTTTCATGTTTGATGTCGGAATAGGTAACGGACTTAGAAATTGCCTAACAAGGGAATTTGTCAGGGGAGACAAGCAGAGAATAAAGACCTATATCTCCTCTGCATACATAATGATTACAGTCATAGCGCTAGTTCTTCTTGGAATCGGCACGATAGTGCTAGGCTATGTTGATTGGAATAATTTTTTCAATATATCGGAGTCGGTTGTAGATAAGGCAACATTAGCAACTACAGTCAAAATAATCTACATCGGCATAATATTACAGTTCATTTTCAAAGTCATAATCTATATACTATATGCTCTGCAGAAGTCCGCTGTGAACAATATGATAGCCTTTTTGACTTCGCTATTTCAATTCCTGGCGGTGCTAATTTTACCTTCTTCAACAATAAGCGAGAACCTTATAAGACTGGCAATTGTATTTGTAGTAAGCTCAAATATCCTATACATCGTTGTTACATTAGTTGTCTTTAGAGACGAGCATCTCAAGGGATGTGGTGTAAGCCTTAAGCACTTTGAGAAGGAAGCAGCAACAAAGACGATAAATATAGGCGTTCTATTTTTGTGGACTCAGATACTCCACCTTTTGATATTGCTCACAGACGACTATCTAGTGGCAAAGTTTACATCACCTAAGTATGAGGTTTATTTCTCGATATACTATAGGCTTTTCTCCATGGCGGGGACTGTGTTTGCGCTTGCGCTTACACCTGTATGGTCTGCGGTGACAAAGGCTCAGGAAGAAAGAGACTATCTCTGGTTGAAAAAGATATATAAGACGGCTAATCTTGCAGTAATAGTTGGAGTCATAGGTGAGTTTTGTATAATTGCAGTTATGCAGTTTGTTGTCAATATATGGCTAGGAGATCATGCAATTCAGGTCGACTATAGCTATGCACTTATCTTTGCAGTTTACGGAAGTATCATGATGCTACAATCTGTTCAGGAGACTTTTGCATATGGATTTGGCAAGGTTATGGTTTTGTGTATTTGCTACAGCATAGGTGTAATCGTGAAATATAGCGTTGTCTACTTCGGAACCATGTTTTATCCGAATGCCTGGATAATCGTTGTATTATCAAATATTTTGGTAATAGTACCATACTGCATAATACAGCCGTTCTATCTAAAGAAGGAGATTGAGCGCCTTAGGAGATAGGCGGATTTAGTGAGATTTAAACACTAGATTAGGTTTGAATAATAGATATATAGGTATTTAGCTGATTTTACAGAAAGGAGAGCATGGTCTGAGACCGTGCAGAATCATATGTCAAAAGAAACGGCATTTAAGTTCGAAAAAAAAGTGTGGCTAGCCACACCTACAATTTATCAAGAGTCCATGGATTACATGAGAGAGGCCTACGAAACAAATTGGATGTCCACGGTTGGGGCAAACATAAATGAGCTGGAGCGTCTAGTAGCGGAAAAGGCTGGTACGAAGGGTGCAGTTGCTCTTGCTTCGGGAACATCGGCGCTTCACCTAGCTATTAAGCTAGCTGGAGTAAAGCCGGGCGATAAGGTTTTCTGTACTGACATGACATTTTCTGCCACGGTGAATCCTGTATTATATGAGGGTGGAGTTCCAGTCTTCATAGATTCGGAGTATGAAACTTGGAATATGGACCCGGTTGCCCTTGAGAAAGCATTTGAACTATATCCAGATGTTAAGGTTGTAGTAATCGCTCACCTTTATGGAACTCCGGCAAAGATGGACGAGATAAAAGATATCTGCGACAGACACAAAGCAATAATTGTTGAGGATGCGGCTGAGTCCTTTGGCGCTACGTATAAGGGTAAGCAGACCGGCGGATTTGGACAATATAATGCAATCAGCTTCAACGGAAATAAGATAATTACCGGGTCTTCAGGAGGAATGCTACTTACAGACGATGAGAAAGCGGCCGAGAAGGCTAGGAAATGGTCAACACAGTCAAGAGAGGCAGCAGCGTGGTATCAGCATGAGGAAGTGGGCTATAACTACAGAATGAGCAATGTGATTGCAGGTGTTGCAAGAGGTCAGATGCCATATCTTGAAAAGCACATTGAACAAAAGAAAGCAATCTACGAAAGATATAAGGAAGGCTTCAAGGGAATCCCAATTTCGATGAATCCTTTTGATGAAGAAAACAGTGAGCCTAATTACTGGCTTTCATGCGCAATCATAGATGAGGATGCTATGTGTAAGCAAGTGAGAAGTGATTCTGAAGCACTCTATATAAGCGAGCCAGGAAAGACCTGCCCAACAGAAATTCTCGAGCACCTAGCAGAGATAAATGCAGAGGGACGACCAATTTGGAAGGCTATGCATGCGCAACCAATATTCCGTATGAATGATTTTGTTACGAGAGAGGGAAGCGGAAGATGTGCTACAAACGCCTACATCCCAGGTGGCACAGTGGGCTCAGATGGCAGGCCTTTAGATGTATCGATGGATATATTCCACAGGGGGCTTTGCCTGCCTAGTGATAACAAGATGACTGCTGAGGAGCAGGATATAATCATTGAAACGATTCGAAAATGCTTCGAATAAAGCTAGCTTAAATATGGAGCCTGTAAGAGACTAGTAGAGCTTGCAAAAACTTGCACGGGCAGTGTATTTGAGGTAAAATGAAGAGTAATAATTAGAGACTTTTTTAAGATTTTATATGTAATTCTTTAGAGGTATAGAAGTGAAAAATATTAAAGAAACGCTTATTAAAAAAATTGAAAACCACGAGATAGTTGTAGGTGTTGTAGGTCTTGGATATGTAGGTCTTCCACTTGCAGTAGAGAAGGCAAAGGCTGGCTTTAAGACAATAGGCTTTGATGTACAGCAGGAGAAGGTTGATTTAGTCAACAAAGGACATAATTATATCGGCGATGTTGTGGACGACGACCTAACAGAGCTTGTAAATGCAGGACAGCTTTCTGCAACAAGCGACTTTTCATTTGTTAAGGATGTTGACTTCATCGCTATCTGCGTTCCGACACCACTTGACTCACATCAGCAGCCTGATATCAGCTATGTAAAGGACTCAACCATAGCTATATCCAAGCACCTAAAGCCGGGCACAATGGTTGTACTTGAGTCAACGACATATCCCGGAACAACAGAGGAACTGATAAAGCCTATCCTAGAAGAAGGTTCAGGACTTAAGTGCGGAGAGGACTTTTACCTCGGATTCTCACCTGAGAGAGTTGATCCGGGTAACAAGCAGTTTAAGACAAAGAACACTCCTAAGGTTGTAGGAGCTATCGGCAAGGATGCGACAGAAGTTATAGCAAAGATGTATCGCGAAGTTCTCGTAGGAGATGTTCACGAGGTTTCATCACCTGCGGTAGCTGAGATGGAAAAGATTCTAGAGAACACATACAGAAATATCAATATCGGACTCGTTAATGAGCTTGCTATCCTTTGCGACAGAATGAACATAAGCCTTTGGGAAGTTGTTGATGCTGCTAAGACTAAGCCATATGGATTCCAGGCTTTCTATCCGGGTCCTGGTCTTGGTGGACACTGCATACCTCTAGATCCATATTACTTAACATGGAAGGCTAGAGAGTTCGGCTTCCACACTTCTATGATTGAAGCATCAATGATGATAAATGACAAGATGCCAGAGTACTGCGTGGACAGAGCTGCTAAGGTTTTGAACCGTGCTAAGAAGGCACTAAACGGCTCTAAGGTTCTAGTTCTTGGAGTAGCATATAAGGCTGATATAGATGATTACAGAGAAAGCCCAGCTATCGATGTAATTGAAATCTTGCAGCGCGAGGGTGCAGATGTTGACTTCTTCGATCCATACATTCCTAAGTTCAGAACGCATGGCAAGGAATACGTTGGAATAGCGGATATAAGTCCTGAAGTTATCGCAAGCTACGACATAGTATTTGTTGCAGCAGCTCATACAAATGTCGACTACGATATGATTGAGCAGAATGCTCAGGCAATCTTCGATTCTAAGAATGCGATGAAAGAAGTTAAGAATAGAGAAAAGATTGACGTTCTTTAATCCGAAGAGTAAGGGATAAAGATAATTCAATGTATTTATAAGGATATAGGTTTATGGAAAAACGAGAACATCTAGCGATACTGGATATAATTAAGATCTGCTGTGCAGTTCTTATATATATGAGGCAATTCCATAACGATGTTCGGATGTACATACGGGAGTAGCTTAGTACCTAGTAACATCAGTTATATTCTCTGTTCTAGTATACTCGGAAGTTGTTATGCTACAGATATTTGGCATGCAGCCTGGATATGTAAACCCTGTATTTCGTGCAATGCAGGTGGCATTTGGAGCAGCACTTTGCATGGCATTTACCGAAGACGATAAAGGGAATAATAAGAAAGCAGCCCTTATGATGGCAGCAAATCTGAGTATCACTGGATTGATAACAGTTTTTACACTGCACTATAAGATGGGAATAGTATATGTAACTACACCTCTGTACTACTATTTAATAGCTTTTGCTATGCTAATTTCAATTAAGTTTAAGCCTCGCTTGCTGACAAAAAGCAAGCTTATAAAGTATGCAGGAAGTCTTACATTTTACTTCTTCATATTGCAGGTATTCCTGTGGAGGCTTTCAGCTAAAGTTTGTAGACTCACTGGACTTGAGTCTAATAATGGGAAGCTGTTAGTCTCTTTTGTGCTTTGTGTAGTACTTTCAATACTCTGCAAGGAACTCTATGATAAGCATGCGCATAAGTTTCTGAAGAAGAAACTTCTTAGAAATTGATTTTGATATATTTAGACGTATTTCGGAATAATATTAAGGATGAAAATGAAATCTAAAGCACATGGAATATATTGTAAATTAATAAAGCGAACTATCGATTTTTTGATATCGGCTCTTGGCATGCTGATTCTGAGTCCAGTTCTGATTATCCTAGCTGTTTTGGTTAGATTAAAGCTGGGTGGACCGGTTATATTCAAGCAGGAAAGACCGGGGCTTAATGGCAAGGTTTTCAATCTCTACAAGTTCAGGACTATGACTGATGCTAGGGATGAGAACGGAGAGCTCCTTGATGATGAGCACAGGCTTACAAACTTTGGTAAGAAGCTAAGGGCTTCAAGTCTAGATGAGCTACCTGAGCTATATAACATACTCAAGGGAGATATGTCTATCGTTGGGCCAAGACCACTTCTTGTCAAATATTTGCCACTATACAGCAAAGAGCAGCGAAGAAGGCATGATGTAAGACCGGGTCTTACGGGGCTTGCACAGGTGTCAGGGAGAAATGCGATAACTTGGACTGAAAAGTTCAATAAGGATATCGAGTATGTTGATAATGTTTCATTTGGACTAGATGTATCAATATTTTTTAAAACCATATACTGCGTGCTTAAGAGAGAAGGAATAAACTCAGATTCAGCAGCTACTATGGAAGATTTTACAGGAAATAATTAGAGGATTGCTATGAAGGAGAAGATAATCCTAGTTGGAACAGGACAGCATTTTAATGTTGTTCTTTACAATTTGAGAGCGCAAGATAAGTACGATGTCGCATGTGCCATTGACGGAAACCGCGAAAACAGAGGAAAGACCCTAAACGGTGTTTACGTCGAGGAAATGTATGAGGAACTAGATGCACTTAAAGAAAAATACAACACTAATAAATTCTTCATATCATTTGGCAGTATGAAGTATAGAAGAGAGGTATATAACAGCTTTGTGGCAAAGGGCTGGGAGGCTGTAAACATAATACATCCTGATGCAGTCGTTGCTCCTGATGCAAAGCTGGGAAAGGGTATTTTGATTGAGTGTGGATGCTTGATAACCCCTAATCCTACAATTGGAAATAACGTTGTAGTGAATACTGGTTCACAGGTAAATCACGACAATGTCATTGAGGATCATGTCTATATAGCTTCGGGCGTAATACTTTCTGGAGGAGTTAGAATAAAGGAAAACACTCTTTTAGATGATGGAGTAATTGTAACACTCGGAAGAACCGTTGGTTCAGATTGCATTATTGGAGCTGGTGCTGTGATAACTAAAGATACTTCAAATAAGATAGTGGCTTATGGTAATCCGGCAAAAGAAATAAGAGAAAATCTAAACATCGGGAAATAAGAGAGAAAAATGAAGATTAAAGAACTTCTAGAATACCTAAAAGAAAGTGGAGAAAGCTTCAAGTTCATTGGAGATGAAAACTGTGTTGTAGACGGTTTTTCATCGCTAAAGAACTACAAGCAGGGGACCTTCACATGGATAAAAAAATTAGAATCAATTCCTAAGGGTATGGATATATCCGGATGCAAACTTGTTATTACGCAAACTGGTGAGAACATAAGCTGTCCAAATATAATTTACACTGATAGCTCAAAGAGAGTGTTCTTCTCACTTGTAGAGTTTATCGCAGAGTCAAGCTGCGATAAAGACAAGGAGAGTATAGGTTTTAACACTTATATTTCACCAAATTGCTCAATCGGTGAGAATGTCAAAATAGGTCATAATTGTAGCATTGATGGGAATATAGTGATTGGCAGAAATAGTGTTATCGCAAATAATGTATCCATAAAAGGTAATGTTAAAATTGGTGAAAATGCGATTATTGAATCAGGTGTTTGCATAGGAGATGCGGACCTTGGATATGTAGAGGATGCCTATGGCCACAGAAAAATGCTGAGCCACTATGGAGGCGTAGAGATTGGTAAATCGGTCTACATAGGTACGGGAAGCACAATCTCAAGGGGCACTATAGATGACACTGTAATTGGAGATGAGACATCAATAGATGCGCTTTGTCAGGTGAGTCACAATTGCATTCTCGGAAAGAAAAATACACTAGTGTCTGGAACGTATTTATACGGCTCGGTAGAAACCGGAAATAATGTCTACATAGCTTCATCGGTCGTATTGAACCAGGTCAAGATAGGAGATAATGTCACGGTAGGCATGAACAGCACAGTTATGTCTAATATAAAGTCGGGGTTAACAGTGTATGGTACACCGGCAAAGGCACGTCCAAATAATAAATAATTAGTTTAAGATATAGAGTACAGCAACAAGGAGTAAGAAATGGTAAAGATCGGTTTAGTTGGATTTGGATATTGGGGACCGAATGTAGCAAGAAATATTTACAAAAATAAAAACTTCGATTTCAAATATCTATGCGATAAGAAACCTGAGAGGCTTGAGTTCGCAAGAAATACATATGCTGAGTCAGTTACGTACATAGAGGATTACAAAACACTGCTAAATGATCCTGAGATAGAAGCAGTTGCACTTGCAGTAGAGACCAGTGCTCATTTTCAACTAGCAAAGGAAGCACTGCTAGCAGGCAAGAATGTATATGTTGAGAAACCTTTTACAGACTCGGTAGAACAGGCTGTAATTTTGAGGGACCTAGCAAAGGAAAAGAATCTAAAAATCCATGTAGACCACATCATGGTATACCATCCAGTAATCAAAAAGATAAAGGAGATAATTGATAGCGGAGACCTAGGAGAGCTTCTCTATTTCGACTGTTCAAGAATAAATCTCGGTCAGCTAAAAAACGATGTAAGTTCAATGTGGGATCTCAGTGTTCACGATTTATCCATCATAGATTACCTATCAGATGGGTCAGAGCCTATTGCAGTGAGTGCTATGGGTGAGAAAATTTACACTAAGAGGGAGTCTATTACTTTCTTGAATATCAAATTCGATAAGTTCCTTGCAAACATTCGCTCAAGCTGGTTGTCCCCAATCAAAGAGAGAAGAATAATCATCGCAGGAACAAAGAAGATGATAGTATACGATGATGTAGATGCCCTAAATAAGCTTATCGTTTACGATAAAGGATTTGATGTTAAAATTGTTGAAAACATGGAATACGAAGATTTTGTTGTAAAGACAAGAATTGGGGATGGCATCATTCCTTCGCTTGAGCAAGGTGATGCCCTGTTCAATAGCCTCGATCACTTCAGAGACTGTATAGAAAACAATCATGAATCTGCAACAGGTCCAGATTCAGCAATTAGAATGCTCAAGATCCTTGAAGAGGCAGATAGGCAACTAATCTAGCCTACAAAACATAAGAAAATATTTCAATTAGATATAAGGAGGGGATGTAGTTATGCAATTTATTGATCTACACAAACAGTACGGTGTTATAGAGGCAAAGGTAAACGAGAGAATTCAGGAGATTCTTGCACATAAGCACTTCATAGGAGGAGCTGAGGTCGCAGAACTTGAAGAAAGACTTGCAGAATATGTTGGAGTTAAGCATGTAATCGCATGTGCAAGTGGTACAGACGCGCTTACAATCCCTATGATGGCATACGGACTAAAGAAGACAGATGCGGTTTTCGTACCATCATTTACCTTCTTTGCAAGTGGCGAGAGTGTAAGCCTTGCTGGAGGGACACCGGTATTTGTCGATTCATGCAGAGATACATTTAATGTAGATCCAAAGGCGCTTGAAGAGACGATAGAAAAGACTCTTGCTGAAGGAAAATTCACACCTAAGGGCATTATTGCTGTTGATCTATTTGGACTTCCTGCTGACTTTGATGAGATAAGAAGAATAGCAAACAAATATAATTTGTTTATTTTAGAGGATGCGGCACAGGGATTCGGTGGAACTATAGGAGGAAAGAAGGCTTGCTCATTCGGCGATGTTGCAGGTACATCATTTTTCCCAGCAAAGCCGTTAGGTTGCTACGGTGATGGTGGTGCTATTTTCACAAATTCAGATGAGCTTTATGAGAAAATGAAGTCAATTCATGTTCATGGACAAGGCTCAGATAAATATGACAATGTTAGAATAGGACTTAACAGCCGTCTTGATACGATTCAGGCAGCAGTACTTATCGAAAAGCTAAATATCTTGGATGATGAGCTAGTTAAGAGAAATCATGTGGCTGACTATTATACAAAGGAGCTAAAGGATATTGTTGAGACACCAGTGGTTCCTGAAGGCTATGGTTCTTCATGGGCTCAGTTCACACTTAAGCTAAAATCAACTGAGGAAAGAGAAAAGCTAATCAAGACACTTAACGACAATGGAATTCCGGCTATGGTTTACTATCCTATTCCAATGCACAAGTCAACTGCATATGCTGGAGCAAACGAAGGCGTAGTTCTACCTGAATGTGAAAAGCTTAGCAAGACAGTTATGAGTCTTCCTATGCATCCGTATCTAACAGATGATGAGCTAAAGACAATATGCGATGTTGTAAAGAGCGCATACTAGAAATTATGAAGAAAAAAGTTTGGATTTTTAATCACTATGCAACTGATACGATGCTCGATCACGGCGGAAGACACTACTGGTTTGCAAAGTATTTAACAAGAGCTGGTTATGACGTGAGGATATTTTGTGCATCGACAGTGCATGACACGGATATAAATTTTGATGTGGGAGAGTCTGGATACTGCGACAAAGAAGTAGACGGGCTCAAGTACACGCTTATAGAGACATCTAATTATGTAGGCAACGGAAAGAGCCGCGTAAAGAATATGTATCAGTACTATAGGCGCATATTTCGTGTGGTTAAAAATTATGAAAAACCAGATGTAATATTCGCATCTTCAGTTCATCCTTTGACATTGCTTGCTGGTATTAAAATTGCTAAGAAACTAGGTGTTAAGTGCATCTGTGAGGTAAGGGATCTTTGGCCGGAAAGCCTTGTGGAATTTGATATAATACCTAGAAATCATATAGTTACAAAGCTCATGTATCGAGGTGAAAGACGTCTGTATAAGAAGGCCGATTACCTCATATTTACGATGCCGGGAGCAGGTAAATACATCTCGGATAGAGGCTGGGATAAGTATGTATCAAAGGATAAAATCTACTTTATAAATAACGGTATAGACCTAGAAGTATATAACGAAAATAAGTTAGCAAAGAGCTTCGAAGATGTAGATTTAGATGACGAAAGTTTCAAGAAAGTTATATATACTGGATCGCTTAGAGCTGCAAATAAGCCCGGTAACTTCATAGATATAGCAGAGCATCTATCAAAGATTGCAAGCAATATCAAAATCATAATTTATGGTGGTGGAGATCAGCTAGAACTACTTAGAGAAAAAGTTAAGGAAAAAGGACTTACTAATATTGTTTTTAAGGGAAGAGTTGAGAAGGAATGCATTCCTTACGTTTTGAGCAAAAGCGATCTAAACCTTATGGATGGCGATATAGGTGGGATTTCTAAATACGGAATAAGCGGTAATAAGCTCTTTGATTATATAGCGAGTGGCAAACCGATAATAATGGATTGTGATGAAAATGAGTTTGGAATTATAAATGCAAACCAAATAGGAATTTCAAGACATTTTACGGATTCTTCGGAAATGGCAGAAGTAATAGCCGATATGATAAATGGCGATGACAATAGGTATGAGCGTTGGTGTGAGAATGCAAGGAAACTTGCACTTGAGTATGATTTCAAGAGACTTACGGATAAATTAATAGAGATAATTGAAAAATAATAGGTGGTAGAATAATGCAATTTACCTATTCATGGTATAGAAATATAATCGAATTAGCAAAGAAACAAGGGTATTCTTTTTGTGATTACTCTAATTACAATAAGCATAATCAGGAGATTATCCTAAGACATGATATAGATATGTCACTGAGAAAAGCTGTTGAGATGGCAGAAATCGAAAATGATCTTGGCGTTTCCTCGACCTACTTCGTACTTATGTTTACTAATTTCTATAACATAGGTGGAAATACTGAACGTCATTTGATAAAAGAGCTTGTTAGGCTAGGGCACAATGTTGGTTTGCACTTTGATGATACAGTTTATTGCTCTGAAAAAGATAGGAGAAGCTTCGACTACAGTAAAGCTATTACACAGGAGGCGAAGATTCTATCTGACATTATTGGAGAACCTGTTAAATTCATGTCTATGCACAGACCCGATAAGGTAACTCTCGAAATGGATATGGATACCGGAGGAATCATAAATGCCTATGATAAGATCTTTTTTGATGGAGATATCAAATATGTCTCCGATAGTAGAAGACATTGGAGAGAGGATGTAGATGGCATAATCGCAGAAAAGAGGTTCAATAAAATTCAAATGCTAGTTCATCCATTTTGGTATTACAAAAATGAGGTGTCTGCAAGTGATGCACTAAAAATGATTATAGGTGAAAGTGTTTCCGACAGATTCATGGCCATAAAGGATAATATAACTAGGGTTGAAGAATTTTTAAATGAAGAGGATTACATATATTAATTCAAATGAGACCTCATGGAGGGGGATATGAAGTTATCTGAGCTAAACAATTTAATTGATGAAAAAGTTGAAATTCTATGTGATGGAGAATTTGGTACGGTAATGCTTTCAGGACTCAGATTTGATGAAAGCCTCAAAACCATCTCATACATTCTGTCTATGAAATATTTTCCGGCTGTTAGGGATGCAGGTGTAAGTTGCATAATATGTCCTAAAGATATAGCAGAGGATATAAGGAAAGAATTTGATGGAGGCATCTGCACATCTGATGATCCTAAAACTGTTTTCTTCCAAGCGCATGAGGCTATATCAAAACAAAGAGAGCTTGTCTTTGATACTGTCATAGGTGAAAATTGCAATATTGCAGAATCAGCTGTGATTTCACCTAAGAATGTAAGGATAGGAAATAATGTAACCATAGATCCTCAGGTTGTAATTTATGACGGTGTTGTCATAGACGATAATGTTAGAGTAATGAGTGGTACAGTTATAGGCTCTCCTGCATTCTATTACTATGGAGAGGGGTCAAAGAAAAAGCTCGTATATAGTTCAGGAACTGTTCACCTATATGAGGGATCGACAATCCATACAAATGTAACCATCCAAAAGGGTGTAATAGGCGGAGAAACCAAGATAGGGCGATATTCATCCATAGACAATTGCATAATGGTAGGCCATGATACCTGGATTGGTGAAGATGTTATTGCTGCAGCAAATATAACATTTGGAGGTTGGGCAGAGGTTGGAGACAATACTTTTGTTGGTGTCCAGTCATGTATTGCGCCTATGACTAAGGTAGGTAAGAATTGTAAGATTTCTATGGGAGCAGTAGTTACAAAGGATGTTGCTGATAATTCCCAGGTTTCGGGAAACTTTGCAATTGATCATAAGCTCTACATAGAGCATCTAAAGTCAATTCTGAATGACAAATAAAGTTAAGGAGTTTCTTTCGAAAGAAGGTAAGTATGTTTTTAAGTGAAATTTTGAACCAGATGGGAATTCCATTTGAGGCAATAGATGAGAAAGCAGTAAAATCATTGGGATTAGTAAACTATAATGATGGTAAAGATGTTTGTACCTTTGCCGAGAAAATATCATTTGTCGAGAATATGCCTGATGATGTCTCAATGCTTATAACAAAGAGGGATGTTGCAGAATCGCTAAAAAATCAACCTAGAAATTATGGCTTTATTGTCACAGAGTATCCTCGTGTTACATTCTTTATGCTACATAATACTCTTTGTAATTCAAAAAAATATGTAAGGGAAAAGATACCGACTAAGATTGGGAAATCATGTGATATTAGTAAACTTGCCTTTATTGCAGATAATAATGTAATAATAGGAGACAATGTAATTATAGAAGAGTTTGTATCAATTAAAGAAAACACAGTTATTGGTGATAACTGTGTAATAAGAACAGGATCTGTTATAGGTAGCACAGGGTACGAATTCAAAAGAAATTTTGATGGAAATAAAAGTTTTCTAGTAGAGCATATTGGCGGTGTCAAGATTGGTAATAATGTAGAAATACAGCACAACACATGCGTCGATAAGGCTATTTATCCTTGGGATGATACACTTATATCAGATTACTGTAATGTGGATAATCTTGTTCACATTGCCCATGGAGTTAAACTTGGAAAGCTAAGTTACGTAGTGGCTGGGGCAAAGATAGGTGGCCGCTGTAATATAGGTGAGAATGTCTGGATTGGACTAGGCGCCATAATAAGAAATGGCTTGACAATCGGTAGTAATAGCAGAGTTAATATGGGAGCTGTAGTAACAAAGTCGGTAGCTGATGGCGAAGCAGTGAGCGGTAACTTTGCAATAGAGCATAGCCAATTCATAGCAGAAATGAAGAAGAAATAAACCCGAAGTATTTATACGGAGCATTTTTTGATATGAGGTTAAAAGTTTTATACATAACATTTACAGATTTTGGTGAGCTTTCATCGGGTTCATCGGTAAGACCTTTCAGAATGTACAATGCGCTGGTAAATCTAGGTCTTGATGTAAAACTTCTGGAGGGACAACAGAATAGAAGAAAAGAAAGAAGGCTCAAGGTTAAGAAAATCATAGATTGGCTTGACGATAATAAACCTGATATCTGCTATGTGGAACCTCCTTCGGGTCCGTTTTTCAATCAAATAGATCTTAAATTACTAAGGAAGGTTCATAATATGGGAATTCCTATAGGATTATTTTACAGGGATTTCTACTGGAAGTTTCCTGAGTGGGCATGGTTTGATACACCCCTTTGGAAGCGTACCATTTTGACGATGATGCATAAGAGGGATCTTAAGGTCTTCCAAAAATGTTGTGATGTGCTATATTTTACATCGCAAGAATGCTTTAAGCATTTTGATGATGTCAAATTTAAGAAGCTAGGTATCTTGCCACCAGGATGCAATGAGCCTAGAGGCGAAGTCAAGATAGGTGCTAGAGAAATTTTTTATGCAGGTGGAGTCAGAGAGGCTGATGGCATAGATGACTTGCTTATAGCACTTGACCGCATAAATAAAAGTGGATTTAGAGTGAAGTTCAACCTGATAACAAAGAGGGAAGAGCTTGTACATCTTAAAAATAGTGAGCTTCTAAAAAGCGACTGGATAGAGGTTATGGAAGCCTCGGGAGAAGCTCTAGAGCCTATTTATGCAAGGTGTGACCTTGGCGTCCTTCCAAAGAAGAGACATTTCTATATGGACATGGCTATATCTGTTAAGGTACTAGAGTGCATGAGCCACGGACTACCGATGATTTCTACGGACTGTCCAGCTATGGCAAGATTTATACAGCAAAACGAGAGCGGACTAATCTGCAAGGAAGGTGCAGATAGCATAGAAAATGCTATTTTAGAGTATTATACTAATGACGAACTTTACCACGCTTTGTTAGAGAATGTAAAAAAAGCTGCATTGAACAATACTTGGGAAAAGAGAGTTGAGCAGGTGATTTCGGACTTGCTTAACAAATAGTAATTTTGCTCAAAAACAAAAGGAGAATTAATACTAGAGGCTAGTGTTATAAAATTAATTATGAAAATAATGCATGGAATGAGAGAGGTTGCTGGTCAGGCTTACTACTCTGTAAAAGGGCTGAGAAGCAACGGATATGATGCAAAGCTGATACTGTGGGACGAGTCTCCAGTTCACTATCCGTACGATGAATGTATGATGATGGTGCAGGGTAAGAAGTACATGTATCCTATATATGCAGTAAGGGTATTCTTCAATTTCTTGAAGTGTAGCTTTAAGTATGACACATACCATTTTCACTTTGGGCACAGTCTTTTGCCTTGGAATTTAGACCTGCCATTTTTGAAGCTTCTAAAGAAGAATATATTCTTTGAGTTTCACGGCTCAGACGTAAGGCAGGAATCCATAGCATATAGAATGAACCACTACTGGAGAGAGGTCGGCTTGACGAATGAAGAGAAGCTTAGAACAAGAATGCTTAAGCTAGGGAAATATGCTAAGGCTTTCATTGTTCACGACGATGAGCTTCTTCCACATTTTCCGGCGGAGCTTCAGCCATTTGTTGTTCCTTTAAGAATAGAGCCAGATAAATTTGAGCCTAAATATCCTGATCCGGAGAAAAAGACGGTGACCATAGTTCATGCACCATCAAATAGAGGTGTTAAGGGAACAAGCCATGTACATAAGGCTATCGAAAACCTGAAGAAAAAATACGATATAGAATATATATTGGTTGAAAATATGACTCAGGAAGATGCCTTCAAGGAATATAGGAAAGCCGATATAATAGTAGATCAGATTCTTGGAGGAACCTACGGCGTATTTGCAATTGAAGCTATGGGTATGGGCAAGCCTGTACTTACATATATAACAGATAGTATGCAGAAGAACCTACCAGAGGAGCTGCCTATAGTTAGCGCTTCACCGCTTACTATAGAGAGCGAATTAGAGCGATTAATAAATGACGGAAAGCTTAGACATGATCTTGGCGTTGCTGGTAGAAAGTATATTGAGACTTACCATGATTGCAAGAAAAACGGTAAGATTATTGGTCGAATATATGAAGGCAAGGCAAAGAAGCTTAGTGGAAGAGCTGCCTTTGAGGAAGTAAAAGAGCTTTAGTCATGAGTGATAGTAAACTTGGTAATTTCATAAAAGGAAGCGCAATACTTGTGCTCGCAAATATGATGATTAAAGCGATAAATTTTTTCCTTTTACCGCTTTATACAAAGTATTTGACACCGACAGAGCTTGGTATTTCGGATTCTATAACCAATGTGACGGCTATACTTATGCCAATACTCATGCTCGGTTTGGATTCTGCTTTTAGTGCGTTTTACTTTGATGAGAGAACAGAAGAGCACAAGAGCAAGGTGTTCAACACCTCACTGATAACGCTCATAATTGCCGGCATAACACCATTTATAATAGCGATATTCAGCAAGGATATTTCTCTTTGGCTGTTCCATACCGAAAAGCACCAAATTCTCGTTGCCGTTGCACTTATAACGATAAGCTTTAACCTCTGGTATACGCCGTATGCACTTCATGCAAGGATGGAAAATCGAATGTTCCTCTTTGCGATGGTTAACGTAAGCGCATCACTTTTGATGATAGGCACAAACATTGTATTTGTATCTGTTCTTCACCTAGGGGCTTTTGCTTTGATACTAAGCTCGGCTCTTGTTCAGCTCTTTCAACTTCTGGCATATCTGATTTTCTTGCCAAAGCTATTCAAGTATAGGGAGTATGATAAAAAACTTTTGCACCAAATGCTGAAGTACTCAATTCCTATTATTCCAACTGCGATTGCCGCTTGGTTTTTGAACCTTTCAGATAGGTACTTCATATTGCATTATTTCTCTGCTGCCGAGGTAGGAATCTATGGAATTGGAGCAAGATTTAGCTCTGTCTTATCGATTCTATCAAATGCAGTATTTACAGCATACACGACATTTGCCTTTGACAAGAAGGATGATGAGGATGCCAAATACCAATATAAGCGAGTGCTGGGATTCTACTATATGGTTTTGATGATAACATGTATCTTCGTGACTATGTGGGGTAAGGAAATCATTGCAGTAATGTCAAATACCGCGTATGGGGCAGCGTACCTGCTTCTTCCGGGACTTCTCTTTGGACAGGTTATGTACGGAGTCTCGGTTATAGTCGGATACGGCCTATCGTTTGAAAAGAAAACTGGATATATATTGCTGGCAAATGTAATTGGTGCAGTGCTAAACATAGTGCTGAATGTAGTCTTTATTCCGAGCTATGGACCAGAGGCTGCAGCGTATACAACATATGTAGGCTACTTTGTTATGGCGATTCTGCTCTATGTATTTGCGCAGAAGTTTTATCCATGCGATTACGGGATATCAAAGCTTTTAATCAGCAATGTTGCGATTATAGTTCTTGCAATATTTATGAATCACTATGAGCTGGGGCTTGCTTTGAGAGCCATGCTCACAGCCTTATCTCTCGCTTTGATTTGTATAATATACAGGAGTGCGATAAAGGATATATTTTCGATTCTTATCAGAATCAAGGGTAAAATAAGGGGTTAAGATGAATTTATTCAAGCAGAAAACAGATTCCATACTTATAGGAGCTCTAGTCTTCTCCGTCTTCTTTGGCGCGAGCATAGGCTTTGGTTTTAGAGTTGCCGGAATTGTTGTAACGCTATTTAGAGTGGCGATACCACTACTTTTGTGTGTTTTCTTCTACCGTGCATATAGAAAGAAGGAACTGAAATTCGAATCCTTGGATAAATCTTTTGTAATACTCATGGCGGTATGGTTCATATATAGCATAGCCTTAATGCTGCTAAGAGGAACAATTACAGACAAGGATGCTTTTAAAGAGCTGCTTCAGATGTTTTTACAGTTTTCCATAGCACTGTGCGTTCTCCTTGCCGTGAAGACGGAAGGCATGGAAAATCGCATTTTCTTGTTCTGTAAAGTATCGATAGTAGCCTTGACATTGTTAGGAATCTTTGAGATTGTAACGGGGAATCACCTGTCCACATCAAGCTACTACAATGTTTCAGCCGTGGCTAATTCAAGTAGCGGCATGCCTAGTGTTGCAACGGGAATCTTCTTTAATGAAAACGATTACTGTGCCTGTCTTGCGCTATTCTCACCGCTTTTCTTTCCACAGCTTGGGAAGAAGCTATATGTTAATGCGCTGAATGTGATCGAATTATCTTTGATGGAATTCCTTCTTCTAAAGGATGATGCAGTAATCTGCCTATTTGGTATATGCCTAGGACTTTTGATTTATTCCATTGTATCGATGGTCAAATATAGATGGCTAATTGCTGGAGCTATATACGCTTATGGCCTAGAAAAGCTGATAATGAACGTTCCTCTAAAGAGAGGGGGTAGAGGACTAGGAAACGAGGTTTTCGAGCAGTTTTCTGGTGTAAATACTCAGACTGGATCAGCCTATATAAGAATGAACACCTATATAACAGAGTTTACACATGCAATTAGAGATGCCAAGGGACTTGGATACGGACCATATGGGGTAAATAAATTTCTTGCACCATTTGATCATAACTATGTCCTGAGTAATCCACACTCGCTTTGGCTTGAAATAATTGCAAACTACGGACTAGGTATATTCATATTCTTTGTAAGCATTTGCATCTTATCGCTGGCAGTAATGATTGTTTGCGGTGAGAAAAAAGATAGAGTAAGAGCTGTGCTCATTCCTATGGATATCATCCTTGTAATAGTTGGGTTTGCTTCTAGCAACTACATAGGTATAGCATACTGGTGGATAGTAATAGCCCTATCTGTCGCTTATGCAACAAAGCTTTTAATCGCAGGTAGTGCTTGGAAGACTATAAAGAAAAAGTATATTGTTGCAATTATAGTCATTTTGCTTTGCTTAGTAGGAATAGCATATGCTACGCTGACTTCAAGCTACATAAGGTATAAATTCCAACTTCCGCTTAAGCCTGTATTTGAAACGGAGGAAAGCTACAAGTTTGATAGAATTACTAGCAAGGGCGTTAGTAAGGTAGCTGTTGTCTTTGATGGCAAGGAAGTAAAGAAGCTTGACGTCAAGGATGGACAGTTTACATACGAAATGGAGCTAGCAAGCCTAAATGAAGGCTGGCACTACTACCGCTTTGATTACTTCACAGATGATGGAAAGGAATCAGGTCACGAGGCTTATTTCGTAAACAAGCTTGACGAGAGGTATTCGATTTTGATGCCGGAAGAGCATATCATAAATGCAAGGTACTTCAATAGAGGTATGCATGTAAAGACAGATGATTTTTACTATAATAGAAAGCTTAGAAACAGCAAATATGAAGCTATGGGACCGTACTGGAAGCCTGACGAAATGACCGATAAAAATGTAGATCAAAGAGTGCGGCTTGACAAAAACGGAGTCCCAAAAATCATAGCAGGAGAAGATAAATTCGAGTATGACGTCGAACTAGTCACGAGCTACGCTTTGATATGGTATACAGAAGCAATTGAAGACAAAAACGCTGAAGCAAGGAGCAGATTTATAAGCTGCAGCAATTGGCTTTTAGAACATCAAAAGTCTGATGGCTCGATTCCTATGATGCTTGGTAGCAGATATAGAGAGGACACTATAAATAGTGGATGGGTATCGGCAAAGGCACAGGGAAGAGCCTTAAGTGTATTTGCAAGAGCCTACAAGTTGACGGGTGATGAGAAATATCTAAAGGCAGGAGATAAAGCGCTGAGATTTCTAAACGATAAATGTCTGAGAGTTTTAGATAGAAGTAATGATAAGTCATCTGCGTTTACAGAATACCTAAGTAAGAATGGAGAATTCTCCTACTACGAGGATTATTCAAATCTAGCTCCACATTATAGACTTGATACGCAGCTTTATGTTCTCATAGGACTTTACGACTGGAGTCAACTTGATGCATCAAATAGCAGTAAGCAGATTGCGAAAGAGAGCTATGATAAAGGCGTAGAAATGCTAAAGAGGACATTGCCACTATACGACTTAAACGGATACTTGACAGGCGATTTGATGCATTTATCGGAGGGGCAATTAGTGGCCTTGGATAGCGATGATAAGTTTACAAAGTGCATAGTGATGCTAAAGGCGATATACGAGCAAAGCGGAGATGAGAAAATCAAAGCTTTCTACGGAAAATATAGTAATTTTATAAGTAAGGATTTTTATAGACAGGATACAGAATTTATAAATAAATAAATATTTTAATTTATTTATCAGAAAAGAATTTGAAATGAGTAAAAAAATTTTACACCTATGCTCTAACAGGAATGTATTATATACAAACCTGTGGGAGAAAATCATAAAACATAATACTGATTTAAAGGTATTCCATTTCAGTAACAAGAAACTAGGAATGCCCTCTTCAGGTAGTATCTATGATAAGATCTATATTAATACTGCCTTGCCTTTTAATAGTTTCGACAGGTGCTTCTTTATGCTTAAGGAGAAGAAAATTCTTAATGCTTTTAGGAATATGTATAGGGGAGAAAAATTTAATTTAATTCATGCACATACGTTATTTTCCGAGGGATATATAGCCTACACGATGCATAAAGAAAAGGGAATTCCATATGTTGTTGCCGTGAGAAACACTGACCTGAATTTCTTCTTTAAATATAGAAAACATTTAAATGGCTCAGGCTGTAAAATCTTGTTAAATGCAGAAAAGATAATATTTCTCACAGCAGCATATGAAAGAAAACTATTTGAAAAATATATTCCTGAGAAATATAGAAAAGAACTAAAGCAAAAAGATATCGTTATTCCAAATGGTATAGATGATAGTTTCCTTCAAAACATTGCCGAACCGAAGAACAGAAAATCAATCGAAAGATTGAATATAATTACAGTTGGTGTTGTAGACAGGAATAAGAACCAGTTATACATATGCAAACAACTGGAAAAATTTAAGGATCGGAATCCAAACATACAGTTATCATATAAAAACTTCGGTGAAATCAAAGATGAAGGTTATGCAAAACTGATTGAAATGCACAGCTTTGCGGAACTTTGCAATGCAAAGCCTCATGAAGAACTAATTGAAGAATATAGGAAAGCTGACGTATTTGCAATGCTTTCAAAGACAGAAAGCTTTGGTATTGTATACGCAGAAGCTATAAGCCAAGCATTACCAATACTATACACCAAAGGAGAAGGATTTGATAATCAGTTTAAAGATGGTTTTGTAGGTTATGCTGTGGATTTATCAAAGAAAGACGATTTTATTCAAAAGCTAGAATATGTATTGGACGACTACGAAGGATTTTCAAGTAGAGCTGTACAAGGGGCAAGTAAGTTTGATTGGGATAAAATAGCAAGGCAATACTGCGAAATATATGATGAAATAATCCGAAAAAAAAAGAAACTTTACGAGATTTAAACTTAGATTTTGCTTAAAATAGGACATGTGATGAACGTAAGATAAAATCAAAGGGAAGACGTTAATGAAGTTTCGTCTTCCCGTTTCTATGTTAAATTTGCTTAGGGGTGAATATTATGAGATTGAAATTAAGAATTGGTCTTGCTTTGTGCATAGTGCTAGTAATTGGCGTAATGTATGCTTATGCAGATGAAAACAATCAACAGGCACTAGGAGCAGAGCTTTATGTTACAAATGATGCTTGCATATATAGGGCCGGTACAGATGAATTTGTAGCGAATAAAGCTCAGTGGATAGAGCAGGATGGCAAAAAATATCTGACGAGTGAAACTGGCGAAATATATAAGAACCAGTTTGTGTCATTTGGTCCATATAGATATTATCTAGGTGCTGACGGTGTTGCAGGTGAGGATATCTTCAAAGCAGGAGACGGAGAGACCTATAATGCAAATAACAATGGCGAGATTGTAAGAGATGATCAAAGGATAGAGAAGAATGGAAATAGTTACCTATCTAACGAAGATGGTAAAATCTATAAAGATCAGTTCGTAGCACATGACGGCGAGAAATATTCCGTTGACAAAGAAGGCGCAATCCAAAAGGGCATATTCATAGGTAAGGACGGAAGCTACTATAACGCTAGTGATACAGGAGAAATACAGAGAAAAGCTCAGTGGATAGAGAAGGGCGGAAAATACTATTATTCCAATGCCGAAGGTGTTCTCTACGTAAACCAGTTTATTAAATTTGGCTATCACAGATACTATATGGGTAAAGACGGTGCTGCTATGACGGGAGTTTTTAAAGCACCAGACAAAAATATCTACTACGCTGATGAGACTGGCGAAATAGCTAGCAAAGCTCAGTGGATAGAGAAGGACGGCAAGAGATATTACTGTAATGCCGAAGGGGAGCTCTATGTAAATATGATGATAAAGTTTGGCCCATATAGATACTATATGGGTAAAGACGGTGCTGCTATGACAGGCTTCTTCAAGGCACCAAACAATCATACATATCATGCCGATCAGACAGGTGAGCTAATTAGAAAAGCTCAGTGGATAGAGCAAAATGGTAAGCGCTATTTCTCAGACGAGGATGGTGAGATTTACACTAACCAATTCCTATATTTTGGAGCAACAAAATACTTTGTAGGACCTGACGGGGCAGTTAGAGACGATATTAACTTTGATGGAATAGACTTTGGCATAAGGCAGAGCCCTAACTACAACATAGGTAGAGCAGAAAAAACAATAGACTATATAGTAATTCATCACTGGGGAAATGAGGGACAGTCTTTCTCAGGAGTTATAAGCTGGCTTTGCAGAAATGATGGAGACTCTTCAGCGCACTATGTTGTGCAGAACGGTAGAGTTGAGTGCATAGTAAATCCAAACGATACAGCTTGGCATGCAGGAAACTGGAACTACAACCTCAAAACTATAGGAATCGAGTGCAGACCTGAAATGACAAATGGCGACTTTGATACAACGGCTAGACTAATAGCTAATCTTTGGAAGATGTACGGAAAGAAGCCTATAATCGGTCATAGGGATATAGTTCCAACAGCTTGCCCAGGTAAATACTATACAAGGTTTGCAGAGCTTACGCAGCTTGCAGAAAGCTACTATAACAAGTAATATTCGGAGGAAAAATGAATTTTGATATTTTGATAATTGGCGCGGGAATCAGCGGCAGCATGCTTGCCAGAGAACTTTCTCGCTATAAGCTTAAGGTCGCAGTTTTAGACAAGGAAAACGACATTGCAAACGGTGCGACCATGGCAAACTCTGCCATTGTTCATACGGGCTACGACCCTGAGGATGGAACGCTCAAGGCTGAGCTAAACGTGAGAGGAGCACGCCTTTATCCTAAGCTTTGCGAGGAGTTAAACTGCCGAATCAAAACCACAGGAGCATATGTTGTTGCCTGCAATAGCGATGAGGAAAAGCAACTTGATGTCCTTGCAGAAAGAGCTTTGAGAAGGGATATACCGCATGAGTTTTTGACGGGTGATGAGGCGAGAAAGCGCGAGCCGAATCTGGTAGATGCAATAACGAAGGTTCTCTCTTTTCCGACGACAGCAGTAATTTACCCTTGGGAAGTTGCAATCGCTTGCATGCAGGTTGCAATCGGAAATGGCGCAGAGCTCTTCCTAAATCACGAGGTAACAAACATATCAAAATCTGAACATGGCTATACCGTCAAAGCAGGAGGCAAGGAGTTTAATGCGAAGTTGGTCGTTAACGCTTCAGGCACCGGTGCAGAGGAAATATGTAAGATGCTCACGGATGATGTGGGTTTTCAGATTAAACCAAGACGCGGTGAATACTTTGTCATAGAAAAGGATGTACATATCGTTGATAATGTTATCTTCCCGGTTCCTACAGAGAAGGGAAAGGGCGTTCTTGCCGTGCCTACTGTCTACGGAAATACTTTGATCGGTCCAAACAGTGAGCCTATAGATGAGGCGAGCATTGCAACAAGCGACGAGGGTATTAAATACATCAAGAATAATATTAAGAAAATCCTAAAAGAGGTTCCCCTAAACAAGGCAATTCGCACCTTTGCAGGCGTTAGACCAAGCTCAACATCAAAGGATTTCATTATCGAGCCGCTCGGAGATGATAATCCTAACTTCATCAATATCGCATCAATCGAATCACCGGGACTCGCAAGTTCACCGGGAATCACCGAATACGTAATTGAAAAATACATCAAAGAAAGACTTGAGCTTATGCCAAACCCTGATGCAGTAATGACGAGAAAGAGTGATATCGTAATGGCACAGCTCACCGATGATGAGAAGAATGCCGTTATCAAGGAAAATCCACAGTACGGAAATATAGTCTGTCGCTGCGAGAAAATTTCAGAGGGAGAAATCGTTGCAGCTATCAAGGCGGTGTGTGGCGCGCGCAGTGTCAAGGGAGTTAAGAAGCGCGTTCGTCCGGGAATGGGCAAATGCCAAGGAGGATTCTGCGAGCCTAAGGTCGTTGAAATCTTGGCAAGAGAACTGAACTGCTCACCGGTTGATGTTGTACTTGATAGAAAAAAATCAAATATCTTGGGAAGGGAGAATCGCTAGTATGAGACATTGTCAGGCAGTAGTTATAGGTGGAGGCTGTGGCGGTCTTGCTGCGGCAGCAAAGCTAAAGCAGGAAGGTCTCAAGGATGTAGTTCTCATCGAAAAGGATGCAGAGTTAGGCGGCGTTCTCAATCAGTGCATACACAATGGTTTCGGTCTAACGACTTTTAAGGAGCAGCTCAGTGGTCCAAGCTTTGCTGAAAGATATGAGGATCAAGTACGTGAAGCCGGCGTTGAGGTAAAGCTTAACACCATGGTTACTCACATGAGCAGCGATAAGATAATCGAGTATGTAAACCGTGAGGAGGGATACCAAAAGCTTCAGGCAGATATTATCATCCTCTCCGTAGGTTGTTACGAAAGAAGTCGTGGCGCTCTAGCTATTTCGGGACAGAGACCGACAGGAGTCTACACAGCAGGGCAGGCTCAGAAATACCTTAATATAGATGGGTATATGGTAGGAAAGCGCGTGTTTATCTTGGGTTCAGGTGACATCGGACTCATAATGGCAAGAAGAATGAGCCTTGAGGGAGCAAATGTGCTCGGCGTGGCAGAGCTTATGCCTTACAGTAACGGACTCCCAAGAAATATGAAGCAGTGCCTTGATGACTTTGGAATTCCTCTATATCTATCTCACACAGTAACCGATGTTTACGGTGAAGATAGACTAGAAAAAATCGAACTGGCAAAGGTGGACGAAAATAGAAATCCTATCCCGGGAAGTGAGATGTATTTTGATGTAGATACACTGCTACTAAGCGTAGGGCTGATTCCGGAAAACAGTCTTGCAGAGGAAGCGGGGATAGCCATGGACATGATCACTCGCGGACCTGTCGTAGACGAAAACTACATGACATCTGTGCCCGGAATCTTTGCATGTGGAAATGGACTTCATGTTCATGACCTTGCAGACTTTGTAACAAAGCAGGCGGGTGAAGCTGCTCTGGGAGCACTTCGATATCTCAAAGCTTCATGCGATAGCTATTGTGACATCAACGCAGGAAACCTTATCGCTTACGTGGTTCCGGCAAAGCTGCACAGGGAAAATTTGCCTAAGACCGTAACGCTATACTTCAGAGTCAGAAAACCTTTGACGGATGTTACAATAGAAATCAGTAAAGGTGACAAGGTGATAAGGTCGATTCACAAAGACCATATGATACCTTCGGAGATGGAGCAGGTAATTATTGCAAACAGCATGCTTGAAGATGCTGAAGGTGATATTCAGGTTCAGATAAAGGAAAGCTAAAGGAATTGAAATGAGACAAGAAAAATTAGTTTGTGTAAACTGCCCAAAGGGTTGTAATATAACTGTGCAGATTGAGGGCGATGAGGTTAAGGACGTACAGGGTTACAGCTGTAAGGAAGGACTGAACTACGCTCGCCAAGAGGTTATAAGGCCTATGCGGATTCTCACATCGACTGTTAGGATTGAGGGTGCTTTGAATAGAGTAGTTCCGGTAATAACCGATGGAGAAATACCTCTTGACATGTGGCATGAGGCAATGGATGAAATTAAAACCATCAAAGTGTCGGCACCGATTGCGGTAAATCAGGTTCTTGTAGCTGACTTCTTGGGAACAGGCGTAAATCTTGTATCGAGCAGAACGATGCAAAAGGCCTGATAAATACAGGATTGATAAGTTTCCAATATCCAAGCTTCATATTTAAAACAAGTGGATTTTATGATATACTACAAAGTGATAATAAAGCTAGGAGGCAAAGATGAGTGAACCTATTTCAAATAACTTTATACATAATTTCATAGATAAGGATCTCGAGGAAGGAGTATACAAAGAGGTATATACTCGTTTCCCTCCTGAGCCAAATGGCTATCTTCACATAGGACATGCTAAGGCGATTTGTGTCAACTTCACAACTGCGCTAAAGTACAAGGGAAAATGCAATCTCAGATACGACGATACCAATCCTGTCAAGGAGGATGTAGAGTATGTCGATGCGATTGAAGAGGATATCAAGTGGCTCGGTTTCAGTTGGGATAAACTGCTGTGGGCATCTTCGTATTTTGAGACGATGTACGATGCTGCTGTTGCCCTGATCAAAAAGGGAAAGGCTTTTGTAGACGAGCTCACTGCAGAGCAGATCAAGGAATACAGGGGAACGCTTAAGGAACCCGGTAAGGAAAGCCCATACAGGAATAGAAGTGTTGAGGAAAATCTCGCTTTGTTCGAGGATATGAGAGACGGTAAGTTTGCCGACGGCGAAAAGGTTCTGAGAGCGAAGATAAATATGGCATCCCCTAATATCAACATGAGAGATCCTGTAATTTATAGGATTTTACATGCTCATCACCATAATACGGGAGATAAGTGGTGCATTTATCCGATGTACGACTTTGCTCATCCTATTGAGGATGCGATCGAGGGAATCACGCACTCCCTTTGTTCACTTGAGTATGAAGACCACAGACCGCTATACAACTGGGTTTTGGATGAGGTTGGATTCTGGGAAAATCCCCCTCGTCAGATTGAGTTTGCAAGGCTTAACCTGACAGGAACAGTTATGAGTAAGAGACTTCTCAAGGGACTCGTTGACGATGGCGTTGTTGAGGGCTGGGACGATCCGCGTATGCCGACCATTGCCGGACTTAGGCGCAGGGGCTACACTCCTGAGGCTATCAGAGATTTCTGCGATAGAATAGGCGTGGCTAAATCTAACAGCACAGTTGAATCTTCCCTCCTTGAGCACTGCGTCAGAGAGGATTTACAAAGCAAGGTTGAGAGCCGAAATGTAGTTGAGGATCCTATCAAGGTCGTAATCACAAACTATCCTGAGGATAAGACAGAGATGGTTGAAATCGAGAACAACAAGAATATGCCTGAAATGGGCGTGAGAGAGATTCCTTTTTCAAATGAACTTTACGTTGACGGCGCAGACTTTATGGAAGTTCCGGCAAAGAAGTACTTCAGACTCTTCCCCGGTAATGAGGTGAGATTCAAGGGTGCATACTTCATCAAATGCGAGGAAGTCATCAAAAACGAAGACGGAAGTATCAAAGAACTTCACTGCACCTATGACCCGGCGACAAGAAGCGGACTTGACTTCACAGAGCGCAAGGTTAAGGGAACAATCCACTTTGTGGATGCGAAGACTGCTGTTCAGATAAAAATCAGAGAGTATGACCAACTTTTGATAGAGGATGAGAATGGAAATCTGCTTCCTAACGAGGCTTCCAAGGTGGAGAAAATTGCTTATGCAGAGCCGGCGCTTGCGAATGCAAAGGCGGGAGAGCGCTTCCAGTTCTTTAGACATGGATACTACATCGCAGATAGCAAGCTGACGACTGACGATGAGAAGGTGTTCAACAAGATTGTAGGACTTAAGAGCAGCTACAAGCCAAACAAGTAGAATTCTGTTTCAGACTTAGGGGCGCTTATGTAACTTGACAAGTTATGCCCAAAAAGATAATATATCAGTGTGTAATTTCACCTTTTGATGGGTGATTTACATGCGAACTTATTCAGATTTTTTACGAAAGAGGTACGATAATGAAGAGAATCAAGACTATAGAGACAAGAAATCTTAAGGACAGCCTAAAGGACGGCGGCTGTGGTGAGTGCCAGACATCATGCCAGTCAGCTTGCAAGACTTCATGTGGTGTAGCTAACCAGGAGTGCGAGAAGAAGAACTAGTATGGTACATCAGTATAAGCTAAATGGTTACAATATTGTAATCGACGTTTATAGCGGAGCAGTACACGTGGTGGATGATGTTGCTTATGACATCATCCGTCTTTTTTGTGAGAAGACTAAGGACGAGATTGTCGATTACGTCATGAAGACCTACGGGCACCTTGAGGATGTGACGGAGGCTGAGGTAATCGAAACCTATGAGGATGTTGTATCACTTAAGAAGGCAGGCAAGCTGTTTACCGAGGACATCTACGAGCCTAAGGCAAGCGTTCTAAAGAACAGGCATACGGACATCAAGGCGCTGTGTCTTCATGTTGCGCATACCTGTGATTTGACATGTTCATACTGCTTCGCAGGACAGGGAAGATTTAAGGGTAAGAGTGCTTTGATGAGCAAGGAAATTGCTCGAAGAGCCATTGACTTTTTGATAGAAAACTCAGGTTCAAGACGCAACCTTGAGGTCGACTTCTTCGGAGGAGAGCCGCTTCTTAACTTTGATGTAGTCAAGGATACGGTTGCTTACGCGAGATCGATTGAGAAGGAGCACGGCAAGAACTTCAGATTTACGCTGACGACTAACGGCATGGGCATAAACGATGAGGTTATCGAGTTTGCCAATAAGGAATGTCATAATGTCGTTTTGAGTTTGGATGGACGTAAGGAAGTCCACGACCGCGAGAGGACGACTGCAGACGGAAAGGGTAGCTATGATGTCATAGTTCCTAAGTTCCAAAAACTCGTTGAGTCGCGTGGTGGCAAGGACTATTACATTCGCGGAACCTATACCAAGTACAACACGGATTTCACCGAGGATATTAAGCAGATGCTGAAACTCGGCTTTAATGAGCTTTCGCTTGAGCCTGTTGTCTGTGAGCCTGATAGCGAGTTTGCCCTGAGCAAGGAAGACCTTCCGGTAATTTTTGAACAGTACGAGAAGCTTGCCGAGGAAATGATTGAGAGACACAAGCAGGGCAAGGATTTCACTTTCTACCATTACATGATAGATTTGAACCATGGCCCTTGTATATATAAGAGGATATCAGGCTGTGGTTCGGGTACGGAGTACTTTGCGGTGACGCCTCAGGGCGACCTCTATCCGTGTCATCAGTTTGTTGGTGAACCTGAATATTTGATGGGTAATATCTTTGATGGAATCAAAAGAGAAGATATCAAGGATGAGTTCAAGATGTGTAATGTCTACGCCAGAGAGGACTGCAGTGATTGCTGGGCCAAGCTATATTGTAGCGGTGGCTGTGCAGCTAATGGGTTTAAGTCTTCCGGCGATATTAGAGGTGTTTACGAGTTCGGTTGTGAGCTATTCAAGAAGCGCATGGAGTGTGCGATAATGAAAGAAATCGCCATCAGCGAACTTTAGGTGGCTTGATATAAACAAATTTTGATCAAACCTTTACAAAGAGGGAGAGAGATGAGAATAAATAAGTATATAGCATCGGCAGGTATCTGCAGTAGGCGTAAGGCCGACGAGCTGATTGCCAACGGAAATGTCAAGGTTAACGGGGCTGTTCTGACTAGCCCGGGATACGATGTTTGCGAGGGTGATAAGATTGCAGTAAATGGCAGACTCATCGATGCTGAACGAAAAAAAATATATCTTCTTCTGAACAAGCCTATCGGATACGTTACGACTGTGAGTGATGAGCTCGGAAGGGATACGGTCATGGAGCTCGTGACGGATTTTGATGAGAGGCTCTTTCCTGTGGGAAGGCTTGATTATAACACTTCCGGCATGATAATTCTAACAAATGACGGAGAGTTCGCCTATAAGCTCGCGCATCCTAAGCATGAGCTGCCCAAGACCTACAGGGCACATGTTACAGGATATCTTTCAAAACAAAAGTGTCATCGCCTGATTAACGGCGTCGACATCGGTGGATTTAGGGTCAAAGCCGATTCGGTCGAGATAGTCAAGGATTTGCCTAAGTCGACCATCGTGGACATAACCATTCACGAGGGCAAGAATAGACAGGTCAGAAAGATGTTTGCAGCTGTCGGAAATCAGGTACAGGGGCTTCAGCGCATAGCTATCGGAGATATCAAAATTGGAAGGCTTTCAGTCGGCCACTACCGTAAGCTAACAAGAGAAGAGATAAATAAACTACAGGGATAAACAAAACCACCGAGCAGAATTTTGTACCGACCTCAAAAGTCAGACTAAAGCCTAACTTTTGAAGGTCGTTTTTTTGTATCTTGAATTGTCAAGTCAAGGGATTGAAAATAGCTTAATTAAAAATGTGGAATGTGTGATATAATCGTTATAAGAATTCAAATAAAACAAATAATACAACTATTAAGGGCTGACCATACTTGAACAACTACCGGTTTGCTGCAGTTGCATTATTGAAAAGCTTACATCAAAGGAGAAGTGCAATGCATAAAATACTTTTAATTGAAGATGATGTGAACTTAGCCGAACTCATAAGAATTTATTTGATTTCTGAGGATTGGCAGATAAAAATCTTTCATAACGGAATAGACGCATTAAAAGAACTGGAGAATTCGAACTACGATTTGATTATGCTCGATTTACTGCTGCCGGATATAAATGGTTTTGATATATGCAGAAATATAAGAGAGAAATCTACGGTACCTATTATAATGCTAACAGCCCTGGAAGATTCAATACATAAGATTCAGGGCCTGAATATGGGTGCTGACGACTATATAATCAAACCTTTTGAGCCTTCAGAACTAATCGCAAGAATTAATTCACAGCTTAGAAGAAGCTATGTTTATGATAGTGCAAAATCTCTTGAAACAGTATCTGAGAGAGAGGTTAATAAACTAAAGCTTAGCACCAAGACACACAAAGCATATTATGACAATATTGAAATCAATCTTACACCAAAGGAGTTTGATATTCTATGGCTTTTGATGGGTGACCCGGACAAGGTATATAATATGAATGAAATCCACTTTGAAATTTGGGGAGATACAGTGCTTGAGAGCGAAGTTAATCCTGTCATGGTTCATGTTAGAAGGATTAGAAGCAAGTTTGAAAGAATAGGGCTTAAATCAATCATTCAAACGGTTTGGGGTGTGGGGTATAAGATCAATGGATAAGAAGAGTTATCTGGTTGAGAGCATAATATATCAAATTTTATGGGTGATAATCGGGACGATTTTCTTTGCGGTTACATATATATTATTAGAGGGTGTAATTACAAGGAGTATAGATCCTGAGACTGAGTTAGGTACTTTTTATGTTTTCTATTTTAATGTAGGTAAATATATTTTAATGGCTATTGGTGGACTGCTTATATTATCAGGCATGTTTATAATACAGCGTAAGAGATTCAATAAGTACAATCAATATTTTGAGTCCGGGCTAAGGTATATCAGTGGAGAAGATCAAAGTATGATAGCTTTCCACGAGTCATTATCGGACGAAAAAATGACATTTGAAAAGCTTCATAGACACCGCGTTGAGCTCGAAGAGAAATATGAGCTTGCTTATCGCGAGAAAACGGATCTTCTAACCTATCTGGCTCATGATATAAAAACACCACTTGCTAACATGAGCGGATATATAACTTTGCTAAATGACGAGGAATCGCTCACGGATGAACAGAAAAGAAAATTTATAAACGTTGTATATAAAAATGTGAAGTATTTGGAATACCTTAGTGAGGAATTCTTTCTATACTTGAAGCTTAGTCTAAATGAAATTCCTTTGAATCTTGTAAATTTAAACATTGGAATCTTCTTTAGACAGTGGGAGGAGGAAAAAGGAAGCTTGGTAGATAGGCATAAACTAATTTTAGAAATTCCAAAGCTTGAGATTCCGGAAATAAATACAGACCCACAGCTACTTCTCAGGGTCATGGAAAATTTACTATCAAATGCTGTTAAATATTCTCCTATGGATTCGGAAATCAAAATTATAGTTTCAGCTGAACGGAAATGCCTAAAAATATACGTAAAGAATATTGTAGAAGATAATATAAACGTAAATTGGAGTATGGCGACATCAAAGTTTTATAGAGGAGATATATCCAGACGGGCAAATGGCAATGGATCAGGTCTAGGACTAACGATTGTTAACGACATAGTAAAGCATTTAGGAGGAAGCTTTAAGATAGGGGAAGAGGATAAGTGTGTCTGTGCAGAGGTAAGTCTGCCATATAATTTGAGATAAACCGCAAAGAAAAAGCAAGAAGTAATTTAGGTTATTGTTAAATATTAAATACAGAGCTATTCTACAATGATGTTGAAGATAGCTCTTTTTAAGTGCTTAGTATCTTTTAGTTTCTGGGAAATGGAGACATATTAAAATGAAAAAAATGGTGTGTATATTGATAGTGCTCTTTGTTACGGTAATAAGCATAGGGAACTTTTTTAGTAGAGATGGCGTTTTTATGAATTTTTTTTACAAAGAATTTGATGTTACGGTAAACCTTGTAACTAAGCCGGGGTATTCTAAAACTGTAATAAAAAGTATGGAAAAAATAGCGAAACATAATAATATCAGCTTCATGAAAGAAGAGCATGCAACAATGAATGGCAGATATGGTGGGCAAGTAATTAACATATACTTGTATTTACATGAAGATAAGTGGTTTAAACTAGCCTTTAAAAATATATCAATTATAGGTAATAATAAAGGTGAAAACTCATTTGATAAAGTGAGTTCGATTGATATAGCCACAAGGAAAGACATTAGGATAAAGAGGTACTCAGATATAGATAGGAATCTTGTTAATGGCGACTATCATTTAAAAGGAACAGAATCAGACATTGAAAAATTTGTAGATGATTTGAATGGTAGCAAAAAGTTAAATTTGGATGTTAAGATTGTTGAGAATCCTATAATAGCAAGCGATTATACACAAAAACAATTTGTTTTGTATATTTCTTTAGTTTTTATATTGGGGCTTGCATTGTTATTCTGCTTTGTAATTTATAACAACACTCTTTCCAAGAAGTTAGCCATTTCATTGTTATTGGGGCATAAAAAGATTTACTTATGTAGTGAAAAAATTATAGCATTGATGTGGCTTCCGGCAGCTATAAGTGTAGCTGTACAAGTTTTAATTTTATATGTATTAGTCAATCCGGACACAATTTCAGGATATCTACTCTCAATAAAAAAAGATATAGCAATAACTTTACTTATTTCTGTATGTATATTTACAGCAGAATTTATTTTGTTGTTTATAAAAGTAAAGAATGTTAATGTGTTGACATATTTAAAGGGATATAGAAAGTATTTCAATAAAAGTTTATATGTTTTTAGGACCTTATCTGTGCTACTTACAATGTCTATGGTTTTAATATGTGCATTTGGCTTTGAGGAGTATATATATCTCAGAGGATACATAAATATTTGGGAGAAATCTAGTAATTATGCAAATATTGCATGCGCATGGCCGCAATCATATATAAAAGATAATAGTAAGTTTCAGAAAGTTGTAGTTCCAAAGTTAAATAACCTATGGGACAAGCTTGATGAAGAGGGTGCGATACTTTTCTTAGCACCTAATATTTCGGGAAATGAAATTGCAGAAGATGAACAATACTTGAATAGTAGGGAATTTAGAGGAAATTATGCATATATAAATAGTAATTACTTAAATTTAGCAGGAATTAGGGATATAAATGGTGATGATATAGAAAAATATAAACTAAAGTCGAATGAATGGATTGTATTTGTTCCAGAAAACATGAAAATCAGAGACTTTGATAAAAAAATGACTCATAAATCACATATAACTCAAAGTGTGAATAAGAAAAATATTACCGAGAAATATGTATTTGTTAAGAGGAATCAAAGAGTGTTTTCGTTTGATATAAGTAAAGGGGTTGATAATGTTGGCTTTCAGAATATTGTTCTCATATTAATTGATGGTAAAGAGGTTTTGCCTGATCAGTCAATAAAACTTCCATCTCTTGTAAATGGAAACTTTCATCCGTATATTGATAATCCGAAAAAAGCATACGATAGCATAAAAAAAATAATTTCTAGTACACATTCTGATGCATTTATACTATATGTAAATTCGGTGTATAGTGAAGTTAATTGGGTGGTAAATGAACGTAGAATTGAGGCAATGGTATATGCGATAGGAGTCTTGCTTTCGCTAATAATTTTGATAACAATATTAAAAATAGATATGGAAACCTATTTTTACAGCAATGGTCAAAGAATATATGTATCGAATTTGCTAGGCTATAAATTTGTGGATATACATAGAAAACAGATTATTAAAAATGTCTCATCCTATCTCATTGGAATATTGGTAACAATATGGTTTATAGTGAAGTCACTCTCGTATAGTGCCGGATGGAGTTTGTATAACTTAGTTGAAGCCATAGTAATATGTATATGTTGTTGTTTGACATGTTTCCTGCTTGAAACATTCAAATTATATAATAGTGACGCATGCATAGTGCATAAGCTTAAGGAGGGATGTTAAGTGCAAAATGATGTGGATACACAAATTTTAATGAAAAACATTACAAAAAAGTATGGTGAGCATTTGATTCTTGAGAACATAGACTTGCAGATTAGAAAAGGAGACTTTATATGTATTTTCGGTAAAAGTGGTGGAGGGAAATCTACTTTATTGAATATAATAGGAACTTTAGAAAATTACGACTCTGGAGATTTAATTAGCTTTTCTAAGCTAAATCCTATAAGGGATGCTAAAGATAGAGATTATCTACGCAGAGAGAAGATTGCATATCTATTTCAAAACTTTGCATTGGTAGAGAATATGACAGTGGAAGAAAATATGAAACTTGCCATAAAGTATAGAAAAGTCAAGGACAAGGCTGGATGTATAACATCAGCACTGAGGGCAATGGGTGTTTCAGACAAACTAAAATCAAAAGTATTTGAGCTTTCCAGAGGTGAACAACAAAGGGTGGCTATGGCGCGAAATATGGTTAAACCGTTTGAAATATTACTGGCAGATGAGCCTACAGGCTCATTGGACTATGAAAATAAGATGATAGTTATAGAAGCTCTTATACGATTAAATAGGGAAGGAAAAACCATTGTAGTGGTAAGTCACGATAAGGATTTTGAACAGATTGCAAAGAAAAGCTATCTAATAGAAAATGTAAGTATCAGAGAAATGAGATAAACAAATTACAGGGATAATATAAAGGCGAACAATATTTGCTGAACAATATTTCAAATAAAGTGCTTGATTGTATATGTACTGGTATGGTAAACTAAAGCTGCAATGAGTTAGTCATGACTAACTCATTGCAGCTTTAGTTTTTACTTTTTAAGCTTTAAGCATTAATTAATACGCGCCTTAAGAACCATAGACTTTGATTCTCTAATCATATCAGCAAATTAAGAGCGCGTGTGGCGTAATGAGCGATTACAGTTTATTAATTTAAGAAAGGACAAGGTATGAAGAATTTTAAGAGGAATATCAGCTTAATTCTAACTGTAATAATGCTGTTGTTTAACTTCGGTTCAGCTTTCTCTTTTGCCGAGAGCAGGCAGAGTGTAGACAAGAGCGAACAGTCAGTGAATGAAAGTACTGTAGAAGAATCCGAACAAAAGGAAAATCTTACTTCAGATTCACCTGACGAAACAGGTTTTCGAAAAGGTGTTGACAAACCGATGTCTTTGGATGATGGTGCCGTCATAGAGAGCAGGAATGAAATGAAAAATGGCGCTTCAAACTTGAAAAGTCAGGCGTTTGACGAAGATGATTTTCACATCTCCGGTGTCAATTTCAACGGATTGACAGAGTCCGGGAAGGCGAAGCTCAAAGCCAAAAACGGAGTACTTGTTTTTCCTGTTCTAAAGACACAACACGGATCGTATGTAAGCCGAATCGGCAGTAACGGCTTTAAAGGTTTAGGCATTAAGTCCGTAAGTTTTCCTTCAGTAGTGACGGAAATAGATCCTCAAGCTTTCTATGATAACGAAATCAGCGAGCTCAGACTTCCGGATACAATACAAAATATAGGATATGGAGCTTTTAGTAAAAATAAGATAAAGAAACTCGTATTGTCTAAAGGGATGAAAACAATATGGGGATTTACATTTGCAAACAACTATCTAAATGAGCTTGTTGTTCCTGCCAATATTACTAAGATAAGCTATAACGCATTTGAAAACAACAAGTCGGACAACCCTAACGGAAAGCTGAAGCTTGTTGCTGAGAATCCTGAAAGCCTTGCAATAGATCCGAAAGACAAGGACAAATATGATATAGTAGCGCAGAATTCAGAGTCTGAAAAATACAAGGAAGAGGATTTTGATTATGAAATCGTATGGGATCACGATCTTCAGAAAAATGTTTGCAAGGTGACCGGATTAAATGATTCCGGTAAGGAGAAACTAAAGAAAAACCTTAATCTAATTATTCCCGATGTTATAAAAGGGAATAAGGTTGAGGTTATAGGCAAAAATGCATTTCTGGAACGAAATATGTCATCAATTTCAAAGCTCGTATCAATAAAGCTTCCTAGGAACCTTCTCAAGATCGAGGATAGCGCCTTTGCAGGCAATGCATTTGAAACCCTTACACTTCCGACGACATTGCAGATTATTGGACCGAACGCATTCTGCTATAACAATATAGCAGAGCTTTTTGTTCCGAATTCGGTAAAAACAATTTCGCTAAATGCGTTTGGAGGAAACCCGCTGACAAGTGTTGAGATTGATAACTACAAGGAGAATGTCAGCGTTGACTTCCAGGCATTCGGAAACAATACTAAACTCAAGTATCTCAGAGTAAAAGAGGAATATGAAATCAAAATCAAAGCGGATGAGGGGGTTACTGTAGCTACAGACCCGTCCGGGAAGGCTTCTGCCGGCGATAAGGTAAAAATCACATATTCCATTACGGATAACAACAAAGAGCTTCTTGATATCAAGGTGAAGAGTGGCGAATACAGCACGGTTACATTGAAAGACGGCAGTTTTGTTATGCCGAAAAAAGCGGTCACTATAGAGCTCAGGTTAAAGGATAAATATTCACTTGATAAATGGTGCGCTGAAGATTTTGAATACGGATATTATGAACTTGGAACGCCGGACGATGATTACTATCTTTACGAATATTCAGTTAAAGGGTTTTCGGAAAAAGGAAAAACAAAGCTAAAAATACTTAAATCTGTGGTTCTTCCATCTCGTGATGCTAGAGGAAACATTCCTGTTTGGGTATACGAAGACGCGTTTAAGGGAATTAAGATGGACAGCGTTGAGATTCCGGGAAATTACACACATATCCAAAACAATTCGTTTAAAAGCTGCGACCTAAAAGAACTTGTGTTACACGAGGGCCTGCTCTATGCAAATGATTCTGCATTTGAGGATAACAGTTTAAGTGAGTTGTCATTACCTAACAGCTTCAAATATCCGTCAAAAGCAGCGTTTAAGGGAAACAATCTCAAGCATGTAAAACTACCGGAGCTTTGTGAATCAATCGGTCCTGAAAGTTTTATGAATAATCAGCTTGAAAGTGTGGAGATGGGCTCAAAGGTAAAACATATTTATTCAAAAGCCTTTGCCGGAAACAGGCTTACAGAGGTAAACATACCTAAAAGCCTCAAAAACAAAGAGGGCGGTATTGACGGTATTAAAGCGGATGCCTTTGATAACAACCCGGGGAAAAAGAATCCTCTTAAACCTGATGAAAATAAAGTAATTTTGTGGACTCCGAATAAGGATAATCCAAATAAGCTGATTGACAGGGGTAATTATATAGTTGATCCTAAGCTCCCTGAGCAGGATGAAGAGAAATGGCAAGCGGACGATTTTATATACAAGACACTAAAGCTCAATAAGATTGAGAATGGTGAAAAGATTGCTGTCGATTTGAATAGTGTTTCCGGTTTTTCCGATAAGGGAAGAGAGAAACTCAAGACTAACAAAAAATTGGTACTGCCAACTGTAGACACCGGCGGACAAAAGGTTGAGGCAGTTGAAGACAGAGCTTTTTCGGGGTCACCTGGTACTAAGCGTCTTGACACACTGAAAATACCGGAAGGTTATGTATATATTGGAAGCACTGCATTTGCATTTAACGGATGCGGAGGAGAACTGATTCTTCCGGACAGCATGGAATATGTAGGACCTGCGGCTTTCTTCAGAAACGAGTTTACCGCTCTTGTTGTTCCTGAAGGAATGGACGAGATTTCATCTGCAATGATGAGGGGAAATAGACTCAGCAAGCTTACGTTCAAGGGCAATAATCTTGTATCAATAGACAGGCTGGCATTTGCTGAAAACAGGCTTGAGGAAATCACAGTTCCGGATTCTTTAAAGTCGATAGGGGCTCAGGCATTTACGACAAATACCGGTTCCGACAATTACAAGGGTAAGCTCATTATCCATACCGCATCGGGGAAGAATCCTAATAAGCTTAAGGATGCGGAAAACTATTTGATAGACCCTAAGGATCCGGGAGTAAATCCGGGCATTGATTATAAGAAGTGGACTGTAGATGACTTTGAATATGACGATACAACAGTAAAAGGCTTTTCTGAACAGGGTCAGCTTAAAATCAAAAAGAACAAGAATCTGGTAATACCTGATAAAACGCCTGATGGAAAATCAGTTTTGACAATAGGCATAGATGCATTTAGGAATCTCAATAAAGGCTATGACATAGAGAGTATCAAATTGCCTGAAACTGTCACGGTAATTGAAGATTATGCTTTCCAGTTCAACAACATTGACAAGTTTAAGATGCCTCGTGATTTGAAAAAATTAGGTATGGGCGTTTTCATGATGTCAAATGTAACGAAGATAGAATGGAACGATAAAATCGAATATATTGATCAAGCATGCTTCTTCATGTGCGAATTCGGCAAATTGGAAATACCTGCTTCGGTAAACACCATAATGAATGCATCTTTCAGACGCTGCAACCTTACAGAGGTAAAGTTTGCTAAAGGCAGCAAGCTGAAAAATATCGAGAGCCTGGCGTTTGCCGACAACAAGCTAAAGGGAATTACTCTTCCTGACGGTTTGGAATCTATAGGCAGTCAAGCCTTCGGTGACAATCAGTTCAAGGAACTTGATGTACCTGCTTCGCTTAAAAATATAGGATTTCAGGCTTTTGTAAACAATCCGAGCAAGGAGAATCCTGAACCCGTAGTCGTTCACACTCCTGAAGCTAAGAATCCTGGCGGACTTACAGATGATCAAGGAAGGACCTTCGTTATAGATCCGAAGAAAAAGGCTGATGCCGCTGATAAGGCAGAACTTAAGAAGTCTATAGATGCGGCGGAAAAAATAGATAGTAATAAACTTACAGCAAAATTCAAAGAATTGTTCGATGAGACATTGCTTGAGGGCAAGAACATATATGCTGACAAGGATGCATCACAGGCAAGCGTAAGGGGCAGCATCAAGTCAATCCGCTGGGTTGTAAGGAGATCCGAATTAAGCGAATTGATGTTCAAGAAAGAAGAACTGGAACCGCAAAAGGATAAGTATGATGCTGATAAGTGGGTAAATGTAGAAAACGCATATAAGGAGGCAAAGGAAAATCTTTTCTATATTAATATTTCGGACGAAAAGGTAGCACATCTTATAAATACCTTATCCGTTGCACTTAAGGCTCTTGACGAGAATACCGACGAGCTCAAGGGTGCTAAACCGTATGAAGGAGAGTTCCTGGTTAAAAAGACTCATTATATCGAGCCTTATACTATCAAGGTAAAAGTATGGGTCAAAGATGGAAAGATTGTTCACGTTATCAATAACGGAACGGTTACAGACGATCCTAACGATCATGAGGAACATAACGGTGGCTATTTCAAACAAGCTGTCGAGAACCTCTCCAAATATAAGGGCAAAAAGGTGTCTGATGTCAAAAATAGCAGCAGCAGTAATGATCTTGGCATCGATGCAATATCAGGAGCAACTATAAGCAGTGTAGGTATACACGAGGCTATTAAAAACGCGCTCAGCAAGGTTCAGGAAGAAGAACCCGTTCCACAGCCACAGATACATATCGCTGTAGATGATTCATCAATCAATATCAATAACGGAGTTGTTGTCAAAGGCAATCAAATAATATATACAAAGGGCAAGTCTAAAGGAGCCGAATTCAGGATAATCGGTCTGAACTTTGATAATGATAAGGACAGCATCAAAGTTATGGTGGATGGACAAGCAGTAGATAAGGCAAACGCATATACGCTGCGCTCAGGGAGTATAATAATAAGCTTTAAAAAAGCTTACCTTGATTCCCTTAAGACAGGAGAGCACGAAATTGCAATTTCTACAGGAAAAGGAAATCTGAATGCAAGGATTATCATCAGAGAAGATGAGGTGAGCGCTAACAAACCATATGAAAATATTGAATCTAAGAACGGCGCAATACAGATTAAGCACGTAAAGTCCGTAAATTCACCGGTTAATACCGGAGATTCGCAGAATATTATTGAATTTACACTTATAATGATTATTGTGAGTGCTGCATTAGCAGCTCTGATTATAAGAGTCGGAAGACATGAGTAATATATGTAATTGAACTTGATTTTCACATACTATAATTTATCGTGTAGGTTTAATTTTAAAGGTACTTTAAATTATCGTGTGGGTTTGAAAAAGTGAACTCTAAATTATCGTGTGGGTACCAATGAAATCAAGAGCACTTCAAGCTCAAATGCCTGAAGTGCTTTTTGAATGCTCACTCTCTAATTTTCTTGTATGTACCTCTTTTTCTTTTGGGAACACTTTCACTGTGCAGGCTATTGTTTAGTGAATATTGAACATCTCTCGAAAGCGAATAGATAACTCTCTTTCTAAAGCGAGTAAATTTAATAATTCCTCTAGATACTGCCAGATAAGTACGTAGTTTTCCGTTAACATTTTCAGTGAATGAGTTAGATAGTTTTCTATCATCATAGGGTCTAAGATATGAGTTTAAGCTAAGGTTTATTCAGGTCGATGAAGGAACTCAGATAATAGGTGAAATTAATCCGGGGGCAGAGATAAGATATTGGACAAAAGAAGACGTTAAGGAGTTAAGGTCAAAATTGTTGGACGACTAACTTTAATGATATTTTGAACTGATTTAAATGCTAGTCTAAATAATATATGCGATTACTAAATGTAGGAGGTATTATTATGTCATCAAAATCTAAGTCTTTTGGGAAAAAAATACTTATTTTTTTTGTTGCAATTGTAGGTATCGTGGCTTTAATATTTACAATCATACATATGGCTTACAGTCCGACACCGGATAAGTCTCGCGTGACAAACGAAACGGATATCAAGGTCAGCGTTGAAACTTCTAAGGAAACGGCATCGCCGTTCATAAAGACCTATGATGCAGAGAAGTTCTCATCTTTTTCATAAACAAAACAAATGAAAATCCTCGGCTATACTTGCGGAAAGTTAGAAGGAGATGTTCCTTTTGTATCCATAAAGAATAAAAAAGATTCTTATGTAAAAATCAGCTTTCGAGATAATGATTCCAAGAATTTAGTGCCTGATATCAAAAGGATTAGCCTCTACACAGCAGATGGAATGCCTGTGTCTCCTAAGAAAAGACTAGACATTGCTGTGACATACGACTTTGACCACAAAACAGGAAATCTCAGCATGTATCTGTCAGACTTTATACCAAGGGACAAGCTGACTTTCCGTGGGGAAGAGGCAGATGTTGATGCTACAGAGGATAATATTTGGTTCTGCATTTTCGAAATAGAATATTCTTTAGAAGGTAACGATTACGTGAGTATTACAGCTGTGTCTGTTGGAGAATAGAGTATGTATTGTAAATTATAGTGAATCTCATCAATGAGAAATACCGAAACCTAATTAGATAAATCATAAACAAAAGGCACCGAACTTCGGCGCCTTAGCTTTTATTGAGATATGTATTAACTACTTTCTCTTGCTTTCCTTTGGTGTTACGCAAGTTCCTGTAGCTCTGGCTACAACGATTGGCTCCTCAAGGAAGTCTGCTGCTGAAGCGCTTACGTCTGTTCTGGCTACGATTACCTTACGAGCTTCAAATGACATCTTTCTTGATGTGTTTCCGATCTTTGTGATTTCACCAACTGCTTCAATATAGTCACCTGCATATGTTGGAGCAAGGAATTCAACGTTATCATAAGCACAGAAAAGACCTTCGTCTCCGTCGCACTTGATAAGAAGCTCTGTGGCAACGTCTCCGAATAGGTGTACCATGTGAGCTCCATCTACAAGGTTTCCGCCGTAGTGAGCGTCTTTAGCTGACATTCTAACTCTAATCATTGAAGTGATTTTCTCTTCCATCATTGTTCTCCTTTTGCATATATACATTTTTGATAATATTTTTACAATATAAATTATAGCTTTAGGTGGCGGGGCTGTCCACATAAAAACGGTTGCAAAAAGACACTTAATGCGTTAATATTGGAAATAAGTAAAATGAACCGAAAAAGGTTCGACAAATGGAGTGAACATTAAATGAATAACAATTATGGCATCAACAGGGTTCTGGAGCCAAAGCATGTACTTCCGACTTCGGCTTGGCAACTTGACAACAACCACAATATATTTCCTGACGAGATTCGCATAGATATCAGGAGAATCCATATAGAGGGGACCAGTTTCAAGGAGATTTGCCTCGAGGCAAACGACAACGACCAAAAGATTAAGCAGAAGATAATGGACATAGTCATAAGAAGGGGTAAGCTTCACAATCCGGTAACCGATACAGGCGGAATGCTCTACGGCGTGGTCAGCGAGATAGGTTCTGAACACGAGAACCTCAAGGGGTTTAAGGTCGGTGACGAGGTTATATGCAACGCATCTCTGACATCACTTCCTCTATATATAGATAAGATCACTTCTATAGATAAGTCCTTTGGACAGATAGAGGCAGAGGGCTACTGCATTTTGCCGAAAGACGTTCCTGTAATAAGAAGGCCGCAGGGGCTACCGCTAAAGCTTTTGATGTTCACATTCAACGAATCAGGTACAATCTACAGGATAAGCAGTACGGCTGTCGGCAAGAGGAAGTTTCTCGTTGTCGGAAACAACCTTCTATCAAATCTTCTTTTTGGATTTGCGATACGCAAGGTGGCAAGAGAAGATGCCGAGGTTATCTGTCTGCTCGACCACAAGACGGACATGGTGCTCAAGGGAGAGGGAATCAACCAGCTGATAAAGAGGGTTTTCACAGAGGTCCACTATGTGGATATCCTAAAGCCGCTTGAATGCATAGCTGATATAGACGGCGATTCTGCTTTTGATCTTTCGGTCAACTGTGCAGATATTCAGGGTGCAGAGACAATCAACATCCTCGCAACAAAGAGCGGAGGAACAGTAATCTTCGCAAATCTGATAAACAACTACAACATCGCCCTATATATAACTGAAGCGATTTCCAGACAGCTAGACATTAGGTGTGCTGATGGTTACCTCGAGGCCTACGACAAGTTCGACATCGAGATTGTTAAAGACCTTGCTCCGTACATAGAAAACGCGGAGGAGACGACCATAAGACTCAAGGACGATTCTTCATATGGCGGAACCAAGAGTAGGTTTGTAAATGCCAGCGGTGTGAACCAGACTATAATGGAGGACTTTGTATTTACGAGCCATGCGATGTCGGTTGTCATCGATGAGGTTTTGACAGTTGCAAAGTACGACTGTAATGTTTTGATTACCGGAGAAACCGGTGTCGGCAAGGAGAAGGTCGCTAATCTGATTCACAAGAACAGCAATAGAAAGATGCAGCCGTTCATCAAAGTGAACTGTGCTTCAATTGCACCGTCCATGCTTGAAGCTGAATTCTTTGGAGTAGAGAAGGACAAATCAAAAGGTCTTGAGACGAGCAAAAAGGGATTCTTTGAGTTTGCGGATAACGGCTCGATTTTTCTCGATGAAATCGCTGATTTACCGCCTGATATGCAGGCTAAACTTCTGAGGGTGATACAGGATGGGGAGTTTTTCAGAGTCGGAGGTCAGGAAGCTATTAAGTTCAATGTGAGAATTATTTCGGCAAGCAACAGAGAACTTGAGGATTTGATAGATGCAGGTGGATTTAGAAGAGACTTATATTACAGACTGAATGTTGTCAGGATAAGGGTTCCCGCTTTGAGGGACAGGCCTTCGGATATTCCTGTTTTGGTTGAACACTTCCTCGATGCCTATGGAAAGACTTTTTCCATCAAAAGGGCGATAAACACAGATGCTCTGGATTACCTCGGACAATGTGAGTGGCCTGGCAATACCAGAGAGCTTGAGAACATCGTTCAAAGGCTGATGATTGCGGCTAGGAGCGAAGAAATAACTCTGCTTGATGTCATGAGGGAGCTTCATGCGGATGTCTTTGATATGAATGTGATGAACTCGGGTGATGAGAGCATTGCCATGGAAGAGGTCAACATGCAGGTCATGGTTGAAAACTTTGAGAAAAATATAATCAAGCACGCCATAGAGAAATACGGTTCAACTCGTAAGGCTGCTAAGGCGATAGGCATAAGTCAGACTCAGCTCGTTCGCAAGAAAAACAAATACAACATATAACTACATACAGAATAATTAAACTTGCTAATCAAGAGAATAACGAGCGTTAATTAAAACTGATTATAGAATGGTTCACATGATGTTTTATGCGAACCAAAATCTGTTCGCTTGTTATTTTTTTGTTAAATTCTTGTATACACGCAATCAAGCATATAGAAAAAAGTATAGACTGTTTTATAATATACGAAGAATGTATATTACATTATATACGCTAAATTAAGTTAGTTAAAATTTTACATTTTTAGGAGGAATCTAATATGAAAAAGGGTAATCCATACGGTACTCACAGAGTAATTTCACCAAAGGGTGTTCTACCACAGCCAGCTGACGTTATAGATAACGATATGGAAATCTATGACAACGAGGTTAAGATCAATGTTCAGACACTAAACATCGACTCAGCTTCGTTCACATCAGTTTGTGACCACGCTTGCGGAAAGAAGCCCGGAGATGATCTAACTGCTGATGATATCGAGAAGATAAAGGAGACAATGCTTGGTATTGTTGCTAAGGCAGGTAAGCACAAGAACCCATGGACAGGTTCAGGCGGAATGCTAATCGGAACGGTTGAAGAAATCGGACCTGAGTGGAAGGGTGATCTAAAGGTTGGAGATAAGATTGCTACACTGGTTTCACTTTCACTTACACCACTTGTAATCGACGAGATCGTAGCTATGAGACCGGCTATCGACCAGGTTGACATCAAGGGACATGCTATCCTATTCCAGAGCGGTATCTATGCTAAGCTACCTGAGGATATGCCTGAAGGACTTGCACTTTCAGCTCTTGACGTTGCAGGTGCTCCTGCGCAGGCTGCTAAGCTTGTTAAACCGGGAATGAAGGTTCTGGTTATCGGCGGCGGCGGAAAGTCAGGTCTAATGTGCCTATACGAGGCAAAGAAGAGAGCCGGCGTTACAGGTCAGGTTATCTGTGCTGCAGGTTCACAGAGATCAGAGGACAGAGCTCGTGAGCTTGATCTTGCTGACGCATACTTCCACCACGATGCTACAGATGCAGTAGGAATGTACGAGAAGGTTATGGAGCTCACAAACGGAGAGCTTTGTGACGTTGTTATCAACTGTGTAAACATCGAGAACACAGAGATGGCTTCAATTCTTTGCACAAAGGACAAGGGTCTGGTTTACTTCTTCTCAATGGCTACAAGCTTCACAAAGGCTGCTCTTGGTGCTGAGGGTGTTGGCAAGGACGTTGACATGATTATTGGTAACGGTTACACAGCAGGACATGCTGAAATCACACTTCAGGTTCTAAGAGAGCACGAAGGACTAAGAAAGCTCTTCAACGAGATGTACGCTTAATAGCAAACAATAAAGTACTTAAGAACACTATAAATCATATCAAAGTGTTCAAACTTTGATAGAATAAAAAACTATTGCGAGGTGGGGTGATGACTGCCCCATCTCGAATTAAGAAAATTTCACGGGCTAACCTATGAATGAAAAGGAGAAAATCATGGCACTTAGAAATTGGAAAGACATTCCATTATTTAAGGATGTAACAGATGAGCAGTGGAACGACTGGCACTGGCAGGTTTCACACAGACTCTCAACAGTAGATGATATCGCTCAGGTTGTTAACCTAACAGAGAAGGAAAGAGCTGATATCGAGAAAGTTATCGGTGGTTTCAGAGTAGGTATTACACCTTACTACGCTTCAATCATGGATCCGGACGATCCTACAGATCCGGTAAGAATGCAGGCTGTTCCAACACTTATGGAGATGCACAGATCGCCTGCTGACGATGCTGATCCACTTCACGAGGATGCAGACTCTCCGGCTCCCGGACTAACACACAGATATCCGGACAGAGTTCTATTCCTCATTACAGACCAGTGCTCAATGTACTGCAGACACTGCACAAGAAGAAGACTTGCAGGTGAAACTGACGGTGCAAGATCAAGAGAAGATATAGATGCATGTATTGCATACATCAAGAAGACTCCGGAAGTCAGAGACGTACTTCTATCAGGCGGAGATGCTCTTCTTGTTGAGGATGATACATTGGAATACATCATCAGCGAACTTAGAAAGATTGACCATGTTGAGATTGTAAGAATTGGTTCAAGAACACCGGTTGTTATGCCAATGAGAATAACAGACAAGCTCGTTAACATGCTTAAGAAATATCACCCAATCTGGCTGAACACACACTTCAACCATCCACAGGAAGTTACGGCTGACGCTAAGGAAGCTTTGAGAAAGCTTGCTGACGCAGGTATTCCACTAGGAAACCAGAGCGTACTTCTAAGAGGAATCAACGACGATAAGTCAATAATGATGGATCTTGTTCATGAGCTTGTTATGAACAGAGTAAGACCTTACTACATCTACATCTGCGACCTGTCAGTTGGTATCGAGCACTTCAGAACTACGATGGCTAAGGGACTTGAGATCATGGAAGGTCTAAGAGGACATACTTCAGGATACTGTGTTCCTACATTCGTAATCGACGCTCCTGGCGGCGGCGGAAAGACTCCTGTAATGCCACAGTACGTAATTTCAGAGACTCCGGACAAGATCATTCTCAGAAACTACGAGGGTGTTATTACAACATATACACAGCCACACCTACCGGAAGTTAAGTGCAACTTCAACTACAGAAACGGTAAGGAAGGCATCAAGGTTTCGGGTGTATCTGCACTTGGAGAAGGCCTACAGATCAAGTCAATGGAGCCTGCTCACCTTGCAAGACACGAGAGAAACAAGCACTAGTTCTCGCAATAGGTTAAATTTAATATGGGGGACTTCGGTCCCCCATACATTAGATATTAAGGAATTGATATGGGATTGATATATGACTTATCACAAAAATATAAGACTTTATCCATAGTGGGAATGTCCAAAAATGCAGGCAAGACCACTGCCCTCAATTACCTGATTGAAGAGGCGATGGACGAGGGAGTCATGTTGGGCATTACGTCGACCGGACGTGACGGAGAGACTGAGGACCTTGTAACCGGAACCGAAAAGCCTAGAGTTTACCTCGATGAGGATACGCTCGTGGCAGTACCGTCGTTCTTATACGACATGTCAGACGCCGGACTTGAGGTAGTCAGAGAAACCAAGTATTCAACAGCGATTGGAACCCTTTTGATTTGCAGGGTAAAGTCCGCAGGATACGTTCAGGTCGCAGGACCTGTTATCAATGCCGAACAGAAACTGCTATGTCAGGACATGCTAAACGAAGGTTGCGATATGGTTTTGATAGATGGCGCAATTGATAGAAAGACCATTGCATCTCCGGATACTTCAGATGCAATAATCCTCGCGACAGGAGCTGTTATATCAAGAAAGATGAACAAGGTTGTCGAGGAAACCGCACACGTTGTAAATCTCTACTCGATAGATGAGCTCGAGAGCGGAATTCACAGGGATGCGATAGAAGCTAATAAACACGAAGACAAGATTATGACCATAAGTAAGAGCGGAGAGCTTAAGAAGCTTGACCTACTCACCGGACTTGGGGCTGCTAGACACATAGACGAGGCAATCGAAGAGGATGTCGAGTTTGTCTATATCCCGGGTGCTTTTACAAACAGCGTAATTTCAGATATAAGTACAAAAAAATTAAAACAGGTCAGATTCGTTCTCAAGGATCCGACCAAGATATTCATAAATCCTATGGATTGGGGAAGACTCCGAAAGAGAGGCTTTAGGGTATCTGTCCTAAAAAAGATAGAAATCGCCCTTATCACTGTCAATCCGTGGGCGCCGGCGGGATACACCTTTGATAACAGAAGCCTCCTAGAGGCCATGAAGGAAGCTATTCCGGATATTCCGGTGATCGATGTGAGGATGTAGATATGCAAAACGGAGCAAACAAAAGATTAGCAAATCTGAAGACCAAAGCTGAGACGGGTCTCGATTATGTGATGCTGAAGCTCGATGTAATCTCACCCTTCGGAAAGAAAAAGCTAAAGGAGATGAGACCTTTTTATCCGGGAGACGAGCAGCTGCTTAACGAGGAGCTCGACAGAATTCAGGATATAGTGGATTTCATAAAAGCCTACCCAAAGCTTAAGGACAAGATTCAAGAAATTTACATGGAGCTCAAGGACTCTTCAGGAACTATAGAGCGATGTGAAAACAGCGTTCTATCGGTGGTGGAGATATTCGAAGTAAAGTCGCTACTCTTGCAGATGAGAAGACTCCTAAAGATTATAAAGGAGAGAGAAATCGTAGCATATAAGTCGGCATGTGGATGTGTTTCGCAGTCTGCGGAAGAACGTGAAGAAGAGCCGGCTGAGATGAGCCGGGAAGATAGCAGAGCCACTAAAGAAGTACATATTCCGGAAAAGTATTTTCTTGAGGATACCGAGGCACTTTTGGACATCCTCGATCCTAGAAAAGACAGGATGAATACTTTCTATATATACGATGAGTTCAGCGAAGAGCTTGCTAATTATCGAAAGGAAAAGCGAGAGCTTGAGCTTGAGATAAGAAGAGTACAGAAGAAATCAAGAGAAGACCTGCGCAGGGAGCACGGTGTTCAGCTGACTCCGAAGTTCGACATAGTAGTAGCGAGATCCCATCCTGACTTAGAAAAGATTAAAGGACTCAAGGAACTCGAAGAGGTCGATCAGGATTATATGAGCCTAACCTTTAAGCTGAGACCTAGCGAAGATGTTTTCAAGATAACTCAGAGCATGGAAGAGCTTAACGATAAAATTGAGGCTGAAGAGGAAAGAATAGCAGAGATACTCTCAAAGAAAATAGGCGAGTACAGAAGCGTTCTTCTCAAGAACTGCGATATAATGGGAGAGTTTGAACTGGCGCTAGCCAAGGGACTCTTCTCTATAAAGAGAAATCTCGTAAGGCCTGAGATTGTTGCAGAGCACGTAATCGAGTTCGATGACGGAAGAAATTTACAAGTTGAGGAAATTCTGAAGAACAAGGGTAAGGAATACTGCCCGGTGTCGATTTCACTTAAGGACGGCGTAACCTGTATAACAGGTGCCAATATGGGTGGTAAGACGATTTCCCTGAAGCTCTCCGGACAGATAGCAATCCTCTCACAATATGGATTCTTTGTTCCGGCAAAGAGAGCCAAGGTCGGACTTTCAAACTACATGCAGATGCTCATAGGAGACAGCCAGTCGGTCGAAAGAGGGCTTTCATCCTTCGGATCTGAGATGGAAGAACTAAAGGAAATATTTGATCACAGTAAGGACAGATCTCTAATTTTGATAGATGAGATAGCAAGTGGTACAAATCCTATTGAGGGACTTGCTCTAACTAAATCGGTTGTAGATTATTTGATAACAAAACCTTACATATCGCTTATAACGACTCATTTTGAGACCGTAAGCGAGAGAGAGGGTGTTATAAATATGCAGGTCAGAGGACTTGCAGATGTGGACTTTGATCTTCTCGACAGAGAGATTAAGTATGCGAAGAGAAAAGACAGGATAAACATCATATCCAAGTACATGGATTACCGACTTTTCGAGGTCGGCAAAAACGGTTCAGTTCCTAAGGACGCTCTAAATATTGCAAAGATGCTGGGAATAAGCACAGAGATAATAGAAGGAGCGAAGAAATATATCAATAAGGAGAAAAAAGATGAAAAGCAAACTAAATCTTGACTTTGATGTTGTTGCAAGTGCCAGAAATCATGCTGCTAACATTGCCAAGGATATGCAGGAATTTATCTCAAGACACACAACTGTGTCAACTGAGAGAACAATCCTCAGACTTTTGGGAGTAGACGGCGTTGATGATGTTGACACTCCACTACCTAACGTCGTTGTAGATCAGCTTAAGGACGCAGGCGTTCTGTCGACAGGTGTGGCATATTGGATTGGTAATGCAATAGTACAGACAGGTAAGGATCCTCAGACTATCGCTGAAGAGATGTCAGACGGCAAGCTGGATGTAACAAAGCTTCCTACTTGTACAGTTGAGGAGGCTGCTGCAGCGCTTCAGCCATCAATCAAAAAGACCTTCGAGAGAATCGATATGCAGAAGGCTAAGCGTCAGGAATATCTTGACAGAATCGGTTCAGGTCCGGAGCCATATCTATACGTTATCGTAGCTACCGGTAATATCTATGAGGACGTTCTTCAGGCACAGGCTGCTGCCAGACAGGGTGCAGACATTATCGCTGTAATCAGAACAACAGCTCAGTCACTTCTTGACTACGTACCATACGGAGCAACAACTGAGGGATTCGGTGGAACATACGCTACACAGGAGAACTTCAGAATCATGAGAAAGGCTCTCGATGAGGTTGGAGAAGAGGTAGGAAGATATATTAGATTGTGTAACTACTCATCAGGTATGTGCATGCCGGAAATCGCAGCTATGGGTGCGCTTGAGAGACTTGATGTAATGCTTAACGACGCTATCTACGGTATCCTGTTCCGTGATATCAACATGCAGAGAACACTGGTTGACCAGTTCATGTCCAGAGTTATCATCGGATACTGCGGAATAATCTTCAACTCAGGTGAGGATAACTATTTAACTACAGACGACGCTATCGAAGCGGCACATACGGTAACCGCATCACAGTTTATAAACGAACAGTTTGCTGTACTTGCAAACATTCCGGAAGAGCAGATGGGCCTCGGTCACGCATTCGAGATGGATCCTAAGACAGAGAACGGATTTCTTCTTGAACTTTCACAGGCTATCATGGCAAGAGAAATCTTCCCAAAGGCAAGACTTAAGTACATGCCACCAACAAAGTTCATGACAGGTAACATCTTCATGGGTCACATCCAGGATGCTCTATTTAACTTAGTGGCAATTTGGTCCCACCAGTCACTGCTTCTACAGGGAATGCTTACAGAGGCTATTCATACACCTCATATGCACGATAGATACCTATCAATCGAAAATGCTCAGTACATCTTTAACAACTGTAAGGACATAGGTGAGGAAGTTGAGTTCAAGAAGGACGGAATTATCCAGACTCGTGCTCAGGAAGTTCTCAAGAAGGCTGACAAGCTACTTGCAGAAGTTGAACAGGAAGGACTTTTCACAACTATCGAAAAAGGTATCTTCGGTGGAGTTAAGCGTCCAAAAGACGGTGGACACGGTCTTGCGGGTGTAACAACAAGAGGTGAAAACTACTTCAACCCATTCATAGATTTATTTATGGATCATGAGTAAGGATAAGGAGGTAATGAAAATGGCAGAAAACACAGTACAGACAACCGGTGATCTAACAAAGGTAAAGCCTTACGGTGATACCCTAAACGACGGTAAAGTAGAAATGGCATTCACACTTCCTGTACCTTATGGTGAAGAAGCTGAGGAATGTGCAAAGCAGTACGTAAAGAAGCTGGGATTTGACGAACCTAGCGTAACATATTATCACGAACTTGCACCAGGGTTTACATTCTTTGTAGTTTACGGTGCAGCACAGCAGACAATCGACTACACAGCAATCAAGGTTCCTAAGGTTGAAGGTAATGTCTTTGACAGAGTTGAGTGTGGAGAGTGGATTGCAGAAAACATCGGAAGAGATATCGTGGTAGTTGGTGCATCGATAGAGTCTGATGCTCACACAGTAGGTATCGACGCTATAATCCAGATGAAGGGCTTCCATGGACACTTCGGTCTTGAGAGATTCAAGAATGTTGTAGCATACAACATGGGTTCACAGGTTCCTTGTGAAGAGCTTATCGCAAAGGCAAAGGAAGTAAACGCAGATGCAATTCTCGTTTCACAGACTGTAACTCAGAAGGATATTCACATCATGAACCTAACAAAGATGATTGAGCTTGTTGAAGCTGAAGGACTCAGAGATAAAATCATCATGACATGCGGTGGTCCTCGTATTTCTCACGAACTGGCACAGGAGCTTGGTTACGATGCCGGCTTCGGTCCTGGAAAGTATGCAGAGCATGTAATGTCCTACATCATGCAGGAAGTGGAGAAGAGAGGCTGGCAGGATAAGCCGGAGATCGCTTCCAGATAATTTAGTAATTTAAACCCTATAGTATAATTACATAAACCAAACAGCTATCCCGAGGTTTGTCCTCGGGATATTGCTTTTTTGATATATTGCATATGTGACTTGAGCACTTCGTATATAGCTTTGATAAACTATGCAATTCAGTACGGATTTGCAATATGTTCATTACACTTTGTTATCAAGTAAATGTAAAAGTTTCAAATAAGGGAAAATCTTGACTATGCAAAATTGTGGGAATATAATTTAATTGTAATTGTTTTTTAATCTAATTCTTAAAACACAGGAGGACAAAATGTTTAAGAAATTTACCAACGGATGTGTACACCTGGTAAATAGATTCCTACCAGATCCATTTATCTTCTGTATTGTCCTAACTATTATTGTTTTTGTAGCAGCTATTCCTGCGACCGGAGCTACTCCGTTTCAGGTGCTTGAGCTTGGATGGGGTGCCGGTGTTTGGAATTTGCTCGCATTCTCAATGCAGATGGCATTGGTTCTCGTACTCGGTAGCGCACTTGCAAATGCACCTGTAGTTAAAAAAATCGTTGCAACTATCGCAAGCATAGCAAAGTCACCTACACAGGGTATCGTAGTTGTAACCTTCTTTTCGATTATAGCTTGCTGGATCAACTGGGGATTTGGACTTGTAGTAGGAGCTATCCTGGCAAAGGAGATAGCAAGACAGGTCAAAGGCATAGACTATAGACTTTTAATAGCTTCAGCTTATTCAGGATTCGTTATCTGGCATGCCGGCTTCTCAGGATCTATTCCTCTAGCTCTTGCTACACCGGGAAAAGATGCTCTCAAACTGGCTACAGGCGGAGCTGTTTCTGAAGCTATCTCGACATCACATACAATTTTTGCACCATATAACCTAATCATGGTGGGTATAATTCTACTTTGCCTGCCTTTCATCAATGCTAAGATGCATCCGTCTCCTGACGAGACAATCGCTGTTGACCCTAATCTGCTTGTAGATGATGTAACGGTATTTAAGAAGCCTGAGACACCGGCCGAGAAGATTGAGCAGAGCATCATTCCTTCAGTTATCATAGTTATTGCAGGAATTGTTTATCTGGCACTTTACTTTGCACACAACGGTTTCAATATCACGCTTAACACTGTAAACTTTATATTCCTGATTCTAGGTATTGCTTGCCATAAGACTCCAATAGCTTATGTTAAAGCAATCACCACTGCAACAGAGGGCTCGGCAGGAATAATCCTCCAGTTCCCGTTCTATGCAGGAATTATGGGAATGATGGTATTTAAGCTTGCTGAAGGCGGAACAGGGCAGTCACTTGCTTCAGTTATCAGTAACTTCTTTGTTTCAATCGCCACAGAGGTTACCTTCCCATTGTTTACGTTCCTGTCAGCAGGTATAGTTAACTTCTTTGTTCCATCCGGTGGCGGACAGTGGGCTGTTCAGGGTCCTATCATGATGCCTGCGGGCAAGGCTCTTGGAGTAGATCCTGCTATAACAGGTATGGCTATCGCATGGGGTGATGCTTGGACGAATATGATTCAACCGTTCTGGGCACTTCCTGCATTAGGAATTGCAGGACTGTCAGCGCGTGATATCATGGGATATTGCATAATTACTCTACTATTTACAGCGCTTGTAGTGTGCGGTGGATTCCTAATTATAGGACTGTTATAGTCTAATGATTTTCATCACAAAATAGAACATAAATATTGGCCACAATCCGTGAACTTCATTGAATTGTAGCTGATTTTATGCTATAATATTCGGAGTAAACATTATAAAGAAAGGTGATTTAGAAATGTCAATTAACAAAGTAATAACTGCTGACGAAGCGGTAGCCGGAATTAAAGACGGTATGACTATTATGGTTGGCGGATTCCTGGGAACCGGTTCACCTGAGATACTTATGGATGCACTCGTAAGGAAGGGTGTTAAGCATCTTACAGTAATCGGAAACGATGGAGGTCTTGCAGAGGGACAGCCGGCAAACGGACCGGGTAAGACACCAAGAGGAATAGGCAAGCTGTTGGAACACAATATGGTTGACCATATCATAGCTTCGCACCTTGGCGTTAACCCAAGACTTAACGAGCAGTTCGCAGCAGGAACTCTAACCTATACACTTGTTCCACAGGGAACGCTTGCTGAGAAGATAAGAGCAGCCAACTTCGGTCTTGGCGGCGTACTTACACCAACAGGTCTGGGTACACCTATGGAGACGGAGAAGGACGAACTCGGCAGAGATAAGATGGTAGTTGAGATCGACGGGAAGAAATATCTTTTGGAGAGACCTCTTCATGCAGATTATGCGCTATGCAGAGCTTCCGTGTGCGATAGATTCGGTAACTTTGTGTGCAACAAGGCAACAAAGAATTACAACTATGTAATGGCAGGAGCTGCTGATAAGGTAATCGTAGCAACAGAAAAGCTTGTTGAGATCGGAGAAGTAGATCCTGATACATTCCAGGCTTCCGGTGTTCCGGTTGATTATGTAGTGGAAGGAGAACCAAAATGGCAGATATAAAAGCAAGAATTGCTAAGAGAGTAGCAAAAGAACTTCACGATGGAGATGTTGTAAACCTCGGTATCGGTCTTCCAACAATGGTTCCACAGTTCGTACCCGAGGATGTTACAGTAACTCTTCATTCAGAGAACGGATTCGCAGGACTTAACTCAGTTGTAGAAGATGTTGCAGAAGCGGATGTTGATAACATCGACTCAGGTGGAACATATGTAACAGTAGTTCCATGGGTAAGCTATTTTGATTCTGCGACAAGCTTCGGAATCATACGTGGCGGACATGTTGACGCTACAGTGCTTGGGGCTATGCAGGTAGCACCTAACGGAGACTTGGCAAACTGGATCATTCCGGGCAAGAAGGTTGCAGGAATGGGCGGAGCTATGGATCTTGTAGTAGGAGCTAAGAAGGTTATCATTGCGATGACACATACTCAGAAGGGTAATCACAAGATTCTTGAGAAGTGTACACTTCCACTCACAGCCGAGAAGGTAGTTGACATGATAATCACAGAGATGGGTGTTATGGAGGTTAGACCGGAAGGACTCGTAGTAACAGAGCTTCACCCTGACTTCACTAAGGAAGATATTCAGGCTGCAACAGGTTGCAAGCTTATCTTCGCACCTGATATGAAGGCGATGGAAGAAGAGTAAAACACTTTTTTCGGATAACACCGTATATAATTTATTGAAATAATCGGCATACTTTAACAACAAGTTCAAGCGTGCCGATTTTTATTTTTTGTGCTAAAAACATTTATCTTTTTTGATAAAAAGGTATATTTAAAAAAACATGGTTAGTGAAAACTAATCTTTATCTGACTTGTTGACTTTGATTGAATCAAAGAGTAATATAAAAGTGTATACAAAGTTAATTGTATTATAGTGTTTATATAATTTAGGAGGGAGATATCCACATGAGAAAATTAAAGACAATGGATGGTAACACAGCTGCTGCTCACGTTGCGTACGCGTTTACAGAAGTTGCTGCTATCTATCCTATTACTCCATCTTCACCTATGGCAGAAAGTATGGATGAGTGGGTTTCTGATGCAAGAGAGAACATCTTTGGTGAGAAGGTGCATATCGTTGAGATGCAGTCAGAAGGTGGTGCAGCAGGTGCCGTTCACGGTGCAGTTGCAGCAGGTTCTTACACAACAACATTCACCGCTTCACAGGGACTTTTGCTCATGATTCCAAACATGTACAAGCTTGCAGGTGAGCATACTCCTGCAGTATTCCATGTATCAGCAAGAGCTCTTGCAACACATGCTCTGTCAATTTTTGGTGACCAGGCAGACGTTATGGCAGTACGTCAGACAGGTTTCGTACTACTCGCATCAAACAGTGTACAGCAGGTAATGGATCTTGCTGCTGTTGCTCATCTTGCAGCAATAGGTGGAAGACTTCCTGTTCTTCACTTCTTCGATGGTTTCAGAACATCACATGAGAACCAGAAGATAGAGATGTGGGATTACGATGAACTGAAATCAATGGTAGATTGGGATGCGGTTAAGCGTTATAGAGCAGAGGCACTTCATCCTGCACATCCACACAGCATGGGTCCTGCTGAGCAGCCTGAGACATACTTCCAGCACAGGGAAGCAAGCAATGGCCTTTATGAGGACACACCTGCTATCGTAGAGAAGTATATGAACATGGTGAACGAGAAACTAGGAACAGACTACAAGTTGTTCAATTACTATGGTGCACCTGATGCAACAGAGATACTCGTAGCTATGGGTTCAGTTTGCGATGCTGCAGAAGAAGTAGTGGATATGCTTACAGCAGAGGGCAAGAAGGTTGGTATTGTAGAGGTTCATCTATACAGACCTTTCTCAGCTAAGCACCTTCTCTCAGTAATGCCTGAGACAGTTAAGAAGATTGCAGTTCTTGACAGAACTAAGGAACCGGGTGCAATAGGAGAGCCTCTATATCTTGATATGGTTGGAGCTCTCAAGGGAACTAAGTTCGAAAACTGCGTAATTACACATGGTCGTTATGGACTTGGATCAAAGGACGTTCAGCCTGGAGATATCCTTGCTGCATACGAGAACCTATGGGCAGATAACAGAAAAGAAGAGTTCACATTGTCAATCAACGACGATGTTACACATCTATCACTAACACCATCACGCTATCCTGATACAGTACCTGAAGGAACTGTTGCATGTAAGTTCTGGGGACTTGGTGCAGACGGTACAGTAGGTGCTAACAAGAACAGCGTAAAGATTATCGGTGACCACACAGATAAGAAGGTACAGGCTTACTTCCAGTATGACTCCAAGAAGTCAGGCGGTGTAACAATTTCTCACCTTCGTTTCGGTGACAAGCCAATTAAGTCAACTTACTATGTAAAGCAGGCTAACTTTGTTGCATGTCATAACGAAGCGTATGTAAATCTTTACAAGATGGTTGAGGACGTTAAACCGGGCGGAAGCTTCCTGCTAAACTGCACATGGTCAGATGCTGAGCTTGATTCACATCTTCCTGCTTCAATGAAGAAGTATATCGCAGATAATAATATCAACTTCTACACATGTGATGCAGTTTCAATTGCTAAGGAAATCGGTCTTGGTGCAAGAAGAACAAACTCAGTACTTCAGGCAGCATTCTTCAAGATTGCTAATATCATTCCTATCGAAGAAGCAACAAACTATATGAAGGATGCTATCAGAAAGACATATGGTAAGAAGGGTGAGAACATCGTAAATATGAACATTGCTGCTGTTGATGCAGGAATCGAAAGAGTTCATAAGGTTGACGTACCTGCAGCATGGTCAACATGCGGTGCTGATGTTGCACCTATCCCATTTGTTGGACGCGATCAGATTCAGACGGATTACCTCAACAAGGTTCTATACCCATATGCACACATGGATGGAGATTCAATTCCTGTATCGACATTCCTCGACACACCTACGGGTCTTGTGCCTAACGGAACAGCTGCATTTGAGAAGAGAGGTATAGCAACAGATATTCCTGTATGGAACAAGGATAACTGTATCCAGTGTAACCAGTGTGCATACGTATGTCCTCACGGCGTAATCAGACCTTTCGTAATCGAAGGTGAAGCTGAGATTGCAGGAACAAAGGGCGACTATGCTGAGTTTAAGGGTGGCAAGGACGAGAACAAGAAGTACACAATGGGTATTTCAGCACTAGACTGCACAGGTTGTGGATCGTGTGCTCAGACATGTCCTGCTCCTAACAAAGCACTCGTTATGGAAGCTGTTAACGACGAAATCGTTTCAGTATCACAGGAGAAGTACGACCACCTATTTAAAAACGTTACACCTAAGGAAGTTCCATTCAAGGAGAATACAGTTAAGGGTGTTGAATTCAAGCAGCCACTTCTCGAGTTCTCAGGAGCTTGTCCTGGATGCGGAGAAACTCCATATGCTAAGCTCATAACACAGCTGTTCGGTGACAGAATGTTCATTGCAAATGCTACAGGATGTTCATCAATTTGGGGTAACTCACTTCCAAGTGCACCTTACACAGTAAACGCAGAGGGAAGAGGACCTGCATGGGCTAACTCCCTGTTCGAAGATAACGCTGAATTCGGTTTCGGTATGGCGGTTTCAATGAAAGCTCGTCGTAACGAACTTAAGACAGTAGTTGAGAGACTGGCTGCAGAGCTCGGCGATGTTGCAACAGCTTGGGTTGATGCAATGGATGACGCAGAGGGCGCAGAGACAACAGGCAAAGCACTTCTTGCAGCATGCGAAAAGATTGCAGCAAGCAACGAAGATGCTCAGTACGTTGTAGATAACAAAGAAATGCTGATCAAGCCATCAATGTGGATCTTCGGTGGTGACGGATGGGCATACGATATCGGTTACGGCGGTGTAGACCACGTTCTTGCAAGTGGAGAGAATATCAATATCATGGTATTTGATACTGAGGTTTATTCAAACACAGGCGGACAGTCATCAAAGTCAACACCACTTGGTGCTGTAGCTAAGTTCGCGGCTTCAGGTAAAGCAGTGAAGAAGAAGGATATGGTTCAGATTGCTATGGCATACGGTTACATCTATGTAGCTCAGATTGCTATGGGTGCAAGCCAAAAGCAGACTCTCGATGCAATCAGAGAGGCTGAGGCTTATAATGGACCATCCCTAATCATCGCATATGCTCCATGTATCAACCACGGTCTAAAGAAGGGAATGAACAAGGCGCAGGATGAGATGAAGCATGCTGTAAACTCAGGTTACTGGAACCTAATCAGATTCAATCCTGATTTGGCTAAGGAAGGTAAGAATCCACTTATCATCGACAGCAAACCTGCTACAGAAAGCTACAGAGACTTCATCATGGGCGAAGTTCGTTACAACTCTCTAACAAAGAGATTCCCAGAAAGAGCTGAGAAGCTATTCGATGATGCTGAAAAACTCGCAAAGGAAAGATACGAACACTTCCAGGCACTTAAAGAAAGCTTTGAACCTGAGAAATAAACTCGGATAAAAGGCTGAATAATAGCAAAATAACAAAGGCTCCGCAGTTGCGGAGCTTTTGTATTTTCTTTGGGGTATATGGGGGGTATAGGACAAAAGGTGTGTGTAAAAACCGATATGACAGTTGATATTTCAACAGTTGTATCGGTTTATTCTTTTTATATATTTTTTTAGAAATATCTATTGACAAGATATTACGTATTATGATATATTACAGATAAAGATATATTACGAATTTCGATATAACGTAAAACAGAGTAAGAAGGAGGAACGATGGGGAGAACAGCAAGCAGCGGAGCACTCACGGAATCTATATTCTACATTCTGTTGAGACTTCATAGACCGGCACATGGATATGCATTGATGAAAGATATTGCGCAAATGACAGGCGGCAGGGTTAAACTCGGTGCAGGCTCTCTATACGGAGCGCTTGACAGCTTGCAGAAAAAAGCTTGGATTAGGGCAGTGGATGAATTTCCGCAGGACAGAAAGATAGAGTATATTATTACAGATACGGGAAATCAGTATTTTGAAAAAGAACTTCTTCGCCTGAAGGAATTGTTGCAAAATGCAGAAAAAGTAAAGGAGGCAAGCAATGAAGACGATCGTTAAAAAGGCTTTTTTGGATATACAGAAAGAGGAAGAATGGTTAAATGAGCAAGGTAAGAATGGACTTATGTTGTTAAACTACAATAACGGTGAGTACGAGTTCGAAAATGTCACACCGGCGAAATATCAATATAAGATAGATTTGCCGAATTACACGGGGGGTAAGAAGAAGGCTTACCTTGATTTTCTTGAGGAAAGTGGAATATCAGTTGTATCAAAATATGCAGGAAGGGTATATTTGAGAAAAAACATGGATGAAGGTCCACTTGAGCTGTATAGTGACAAAAATGAAATCAGTAAGCAACTTAGGAAGAAATATATGCATTTCTTTTTAATAGGAGTGCAGCAGTTTGTGTTTGGATTAGTCATGTTGATTTTGACTATTTGCAATGTGCAGCAGAGAGGTGTACCGTTTATATTTACTGTAGCAGTAGAGATAGCATTGATTATCTCCGGTACCATATTCTTTGTCATGGGCATTATGAAACACAGGAAATACTCTATACGAGATAATGAAAGTGATATTTGGGAATAAAGCCAGGTCTTTATTCCAACACATAACGGAACTTTGATTAGAACTAAAAAGACTGAAGTTACATTGAGATGACACTTTTACCGGATTGATAGTAAAAGGAGTTCATTTAAGCTAACTTCAGTCTTCTTTTATTGCTGTAATTTTACTTTTCATAATGAGTTTACGAAGGAATGGGTTGAATATTACATCGTGCTTAAAAACTTTACGCATAAGCTTAAATCTGAGTGAACGTGTTAGCTTTCGATACGTTTTTGCAATATTATTTTCGTTGCCTTTGAGAAATGCTTTAGCTAGCATGGTTCCACTTGTAAAAGCTGAACTGAAACCCTCAAGCGAGCTTGCGCTGATGAAACCGGCCGCTTCACCGATGAGGAAGACATTGGAATCGCCGGTGACGAAATCCGATAGGTGTTTAGGGCAACAAACGAGGCATGCTTCGGTCTTTAGTGGCTCGCCGAGGCTTATTCCCATAAATTTTTCAAACCTTATCTTCTGTTCTTCAAAAGCCTTTCTGCAGTTGTGAAGTTCAAAAGAACCGCCGAATATCACATAGCCGTCCTTATGAATGGTCCAGGAGCAGCCGCTACTAGTCTTCTTATCAAATATGCAGGAATAATAAGGACTTCCTATATCTTCGGACTTAAACCACTGTTGTATGGCTGTATACTTGCATATCTTTCTATCAAAAAAATTGCGCCGGATGATTGAAGATGCTCCGTCGGCACCGACGAGGAATCTACATTCTATGTCGTGTGTTGCTTTATCCGAATCCGAGACACTGAGTTTAAAGCCGTTGCCACTTCTTTCGGCTCTAATCAACTTTGCATTTATCCTTGTTACTTCATTGGGAATGAGCGTGAGCAGGAACTTGTCAAATGCACGCCTATCCATATTCAGGTAGTATCTTTGGTAGTTGCATATCAGCTCGGAGCATAAATCTATAGTTTTGACAGAGAAAATCTGCGGATCGACCAGAATGTCCTTCGGTAGAACAAAATCCTTGTGAGCCATTAACTTTTGGGCATCAGGAGCGAGGAGACCACCGCATGGCTTGTTACCTATCAAATCCTGACCGTCGATTAGCAGAACCGAATATCCGCTTCCGGCAACTTCGCGTGCAAAGGTGGCACCGGCAGGTCCGGCACCGACAACTGCGATATCATATTTTTCCTGTGGATAATCTTTGAAATTAAGCATCTATGCTTTTCCTAACTTCTTCTTTGAAATCAAAATGCTTATAATACCACAAACCGCCATCAGATATGGATAGAATAGATATGGCATTATATCAAAACTCGATAGACCTGTGAGACTCGCTGCTGAAAGCAGCTGTGCTCCGTAGGGGATAATTCCTTGAAATACCGAGGCGAACATATCCAGAAGCGAAGCTGATCTGTCAGCCTCTATGCCGTAGTCCTCAGAAATTTCCTTTGCGATAGGACCTGCAATCACTATTGCAACGGTGTTGTTTGCAGTAGCGCAGTCGATGAGACCAACAAGGGCAGCAACACCGAATTCCGCACCTCTGTAAGAGTGAATGTGTTTATGTATGCTTTCGAGAATAAAAGCAAAACCACCGTTGTATTTGACAAGTGCACTTATGCAGGCAACGAGAATCGAGATAACCGTGATATCGTACATTCCCGTAGCACCTTGCCCCATAGATGTGAATATCTGGGAAACCTTCATAGCCCCGGTTGCGATTCCGACTATTACAGAAAAAGCGATGCCACCGATAAGCACGATGAATACATTCAGACCTATAAGGGCGGTAACTAAAACCAAAATGTATGGAATTACTTGGAAAATATTGTAGTCTAAATCCTTGGAAACCGTGAAATTTGCACCGCTTGTCATAAAGAACAAAATAACTATGGTAGCGATGGCTGCCGGCAGAACGATTAAAAAGTTTTTGCGGAACTTATCTCTCATGTTGCAGCCCTGTGTTCTCACAGCGGCGATGGTCGTGTCGGAAATCATCGAAAGATTGTCACCGAACATGGCTCCTGAAACGACTGCACCTATGCAAACCGCAATAGGGAAGTTCGTTTTTTGGCTGATACCTATGGCGATAGGAGCGAGTGCCGCTATCGTTCCCATAGAAGTCCCCATTGATATTGAGATAAAGCATCCTATGACAAAAAGTCCAATAACTGCAATGCCGGGAGGCAAGAGAGAAAGACCGAGGTTGACGGTACTGTTTACTCCTCCTGCGGCAGAAACACTTCCGGAGAAAGCGCCCGCAACCAGAAAGATAAGACACATTGTTATGATGTTATCGTCACCCACGCCCTTAGCGATAATAGAAATTTTTTCATTAAAGCTGATGCCTCTCGTCTGTAAAAAAGCAACCGCAAGTGCAATTAAAAATCCGATGACAGCAGGCATAGAGTAGAAATCTTTCTGAATAACACCGACTCCGATGAAGAGAATCAGAAAGATAATAATAGGCAAAAGCGCGAGTCCATTTGGTTTTACTTTGTTCACGTTCATAATAGTCTCCCAATAATATTAATCTCAATAATTGTATCAAAAAAAGAGAAAACTCACAAGCGGATAAAGTCGAATGTGAGTAAATTCAATATTTATATGCATCAAAATTCAAATCCTACTTTGGAGATTTCAGCTTTGATAAATAAGGTCTTCTGCGCAAAACGTAGACGAGCCCAACACTTCGATTGAAAGCTCTGAAGCCCCATGTTGCAGCGAAGCTGTTCTTAAAAATATGCCTTAGAAGGAACTCTCGCTCAACACCTCCAAAACTTGTGATTTCATTAGCCTTGATGCTTTTTATCAGATCCATATTGCTTTTGATAGGCGAAGAAAAGTCTGTAAAGCCTTTGCCGACATATGCCTTGTTGTGCGAGTCTGAGCCACCGGTACACGGAAGCGAGTACTGCTTTGCGAGGACGACAGCTTTGTCATTTGCCTCCTTGGCTTCACAGGTGTTAAAGCCTTCTAGGAAGTCAAGCTTCTTAAAAATATCGGGATTGCGCCTTACCTTGCGACAAAACATTGCGCTTGCAGCCTTTGCACCGAAAGGGTGAGCAGCACCGAGGATACCGCCACCGGCGTGAACGACCTTGATTAATTGCTTTAGCGACATGCCGCGAATTGTAAGCAGCTTGCTCTCAACACCATCCGGCATGATGACGATGAAGTGGCCTGCATCCCTGGTGTCGTACTCTATACCTTTGAGCACTGTGAAGTCGTCGTACTTTTTACCTTCATTTTCCCATGCGTTAAAGCCCTTGTAGGAATCGTGGTCTGTAATCAGCATTCCTGCAAACCCTTTTTGCCTTAATATATTTACGTATTCATCTATCTCTATACTTGAATCTATGGAACCACCTTTGATGTGGCAGTGTAAATCGAATTTCATAGTCTTACTCCTTAAAGCTGAATGATATTAAATATCATTACACATAATTACATATCACAACGCCGAATATAAGTTTTTCAAAACAGTAGGCAGATATCACAATATTGTATATAATAATATATATGAAAGAGGATCGAATTTTTTTAGGCAAAATTGAAGATAAAATCAAAGGCGCCAGCGAAAAGTACATGCTGACCTATAGCGATTTTCTCGACCCCCATGAACATTCTGTTGCAAGTAATTATATCAGAGGAAAAGGGAGATTTGATGTAGATATTGTATTTTTTGGTGGATATGAGGATGCAGAGAGGGTGATTATGTTCTGTTTGCCGGACTATATAAGCATCAATGACGCATCAAATGATGTCCTAAAGGTCATCAGAGTAAGAACAAAGGAGGGCGGCAAAGCGCTCAGGCACGGTGACTATCTTGGTTCCCTTACGGGGCTCGGTGTGAGTAGAGGCAAAATAGGAGATATCCTTGTAAACGAAGATGGAGCGGATATAATCGTGTCATCTGAGATTGTAGAATTTTTGATGACTAACTATGCAAAGGCAGGAAGAAACTATCTTTCGCTTTCGGAGCATGAACTTTCAGAACATAAGCTTCCGGGAAATAGCAGGCTTACGGTCAAAGATACGGTGGCATCGCTCAGGCTTGATAATATTGTTTCGAGCGCATTTGGACTTTCGAGGGCGAAGGCACAGGAAGCAATCAAAAGAGGTATAGTCTTTGTCAACAGTTTGGAGCAGACCAAGACCGATGTACAGATAGACGAGGGAGATAAGATTGTTCTTAGAGGCAAAGGCAAGGTGCTCGTCAAGGAGATAGGAAATAGGACTCGTAAGGACAGAATCTTTATGGAGTTTGAGAGATATGTTTAGAGTGAGGTTTTGATATAATGTGGAATTCTTCAGTATCAAATGGCACAAGTAATCAAATATTTAAGAAGGCGGCAAGGGATGAAAATAAGCCCAACACCGTCATCAATATTAACGGAACCAAAATCGGTGGAGGAAACTTTGCGGTAATTGCAGGTCCTTGCTCGGTCGAATCGCCGAAGCAAATAATCGATATCGCAAGTTCAGTCAAGGCTTCCGGAGCAGGGATACTCAGGGGCGGAGCATTCAAGCCGAGGACATCACCATACTCTTTTCAGGGTATGAGGGCAGAAGGCATAGAGCTTCTTTCCGAGGCGAAGAAGGCGGTTGAGATGCCTATAGTTTCGGAGATAATGAGCGAAAAACACCTATCGCTTTACGAGGATGTGGACATAATTCAGGTGGGAGCAAGGAACATGCAAAACTACGAGCTTCTCAAGGCTCTAGGTAAGCTGAATAAACCTATCTTGCTCAAGAGAGGAACGGGATGCAGGCTTGAGGAACTATTGCTCAGTGCCGAATATATTTTGGACGGCGGAAACGAGAATGTAATCCTATGCGAGAGAGGAATTAGAAGTTTTGAGGACTACACGAGAGATACCCTGGACCTATCGGCGGTTCCGGTTTTAAGAAGCCTTACGCACCTTCCGATAATCGTGGATCCAAGCCATGCAACGGGACAGGCGAGCCTCGTTAAACCTATGGCTTTTGCAGCAGTCGCCTGCGGTGCAGACGGTGTGATGATAGAGGTGCACGACAATCCGGCAAGGGCGCTCAGCGACGGAAAGCAGTCGGTGACACCTAGCGAATTTGACGAGATAATGAAGGGAATCATCAGGATTAGAGAAGCGATTAGATGAGTAAATTAGTCACTGAATCAAACATCAAAACAGGTTCAATTAGGGACATAGGAAGGGAACTTTTCTCCATTAAAACGGGAGTTAAACTTGTCTTCATCTGCGACAGCAATATCCCGAAGGACGCCATTGATGACTGCCAAAGCAGCATGATTGAGGCAGGCTTTGATGTTGCAAAAATGGAAATCGCAGGTGGAGAAAGCTGTAAGTGCTTAGAGGAATACCAAAGTCTAATAAGCTTTCTTGTGGAAGAGGAAATCGGACGTGATGACATGATTGTTGTCATGGGTGGCGGTGCTCTCTGTGACCTTGCCGGTTTTGTTGCAGCAAGTTATCTCAGAGGTATAGATTATGTCCAAATTCCGAGCACTCTCCTTGCAATGGTCGATTCATCTATAGGTGGAAAGACGGGAATAAACATAGATGAGGGCAAGAATCTTATAGGAGCATTTCATAATCCCGGGCTTGTTTTTAGGGATGTGAAGCTGCTTCGCTCACTTGACACTGCGGTTTTTTGGGATGGTTTTGGTGAGGTCATAAAGTACGCCATGCTATCAAAGCATGTCTACGAGCTGATTGCAGGAAAGAGTGACCTGGGATTGGAACTCGAAGCAGTAATTTCTGAGTGCGCAAGGTTTAAGCTTGAGGTGATAACGGAGGACTTTGAGGATAGAGGAGTGCGCAAGCTTTTAAACCTCGGACACAGCTTCGGTCACGCAATAGAGAAGGCTTCCGGATATGAGATTAGTCACGGCATGGCGGTGATTAAGGGTATGGCTCTAATGTTTAAAATTTCAGTTGGTGAAGGCTGGTGCGATGAGAAAGTTCAAGGTGCATTTCTTTCACTGATAGACGAATACTGCTACGATGAGACCATAGAATTTGGTGGAGATGAGCTGATTAAATACATCAAAATGGACAAAAAGCGCAGCGGAGATTATATAGACATTGTGATTCCATATGCCATGAACAAGTGCAAAATCAAGAGGATTTCGATGTACGAGCTTACAGAATTCATAGAGAGGTATCTGAGATGAAGAGGATAGTCGCACCGAGATCCAAGTCCTATGAGCACAGATTTCTAATATGTGAGTTTCTATCAAAGCTTGACGAAGTGAACTGCGTGGAAGACACTAAAGACCAATCGAAGCTTATCAACGAGAAAAACGAGGCTGTAGAAAATGATGCCGAGGATATAATAGCGACAAAGAACTGCCTTTACGAGATAGGGCAGTCGCTTAAGAACGGTAATCAGAAGGTGCTCCTTGATTGTAATCAGAGTGGATCGAGTTTGAGATTCCTGCTTCCAATAGTATGCGCACTTGGTCTAAAAGCGGACTTCATTATGCGAGGAAGACTAGCTAAAAGACCTTTGGATTCTTTGCTTAATGAGCTTATAGCTCACGGCTGCAAGATAGATGTATCTGATGATGTCCTAAGCACAGAAAGAAAGCTTAAACACGGAGTTTTTAACTTGCCGGGAAATATCAGTTCTCAGTATGTCAGCGGGCTTTTGATGGCACTGCCCCTGCTTTCCGCAGATAGCGAAATTCATGTGAAAAAGCCGCTTTTCTCGATGCCTTATATCGATATTACGCTGGATGTTCTTCGTGATTTCTCAATTTCAGTAAGCGAGGAAAATCATGATACGGAACATATTTATAGAGTTAAGGGTGGACAAAGATACATTTTGCCAAAGGAATATGTGGTCGAAGGGGACTGGTCGAATGCAGGCTTTTGGTTTGCTGCAGGAATTCTTGGAGATGAACCTCTTGTTATTGAGGGCTTAAACCCATGCTCACTTCAGGGCGACAGAAAGATAGTTGAGATTCTGAAGAAGATGGGTGCAGATTTGCGTTTTGTCACAGATAACGGAAAGCCGGTATTTGAAGCATATCCAATCGGTGATAAAGTGCTTAAGTCTATAGAAATAGATGCCGGCAATATCCCGGATCTTGTCCCTTTGATAGCGCTTTTATGCTGCTTAGCAGATGACAAATCGAAGATTTCGGGCATCAAAAGACTAAGGCTTAAGGAGAGCGATAGAGTAGCTGCGATAGAGAATCTTATCGGAAGGCTCGGAGGAAGTATCGCCGTCTCTGAGGATACTATCGAGATAGATGGTATAGGCAAAGAAGGAAGGCTAAATGGCGGCAAAGTAACTTGCTTTGATGACCATAGAATTGTGATGACTGCAGCTATTGCTTCGCTTAGATGTGAGGGAAAGCTTTTAATAGATAATGCGAAAGCTGTGAATAAGTCCTACGTGAGCTTTTTTGATGAGTTTGACAGGATAGGACTTTCAGGCAACTGTTTAAGGAAATAGGAGGGTTATATGGCCTCGGTTTTTGGAAATAATATAAAGCTATCCATATTCGGTCAGTCGCATTCTGATGCGATTGGAATTAGTTTTGACGGACTTCCATGCGGCTTCAAAATCGATATGGAAAAGCTTCAGATTTTCCTAGATAGAAGAGCTCCGGGAAGAAACACGCTAACGAGCAAGCGCTCAGAGAATGACAAACCGGAGTTTATCAGCGGTCTCTTTGACGGAAATACATGTGGTGCACCAATCGCTGCTTTGATATATAACGAAGATGTAAAAAGTGAGGATTATGACGACATAAAGGATTCGCCAAGACCTTCGCATGCCGACTTTACCGCACAGTGCAAATTTAGGGCTTATCAGGATTATAGGGGCGGCGGTCATTTTTCGGGAAGGTTGACGGCTGCGCTTTGTGTGGCCGGCGGAATTGCAATCCAGATGCTTGAGCGAAACGGAATCACTGTCAAGGCTGTACTTGAGACGGTCTATGGTAATAGCTCCGGCATAGATGAACTCATTGCAGAGGCTATTTTAGAGGGCGATTCCCTTGGTGGCAACATCGTTTGTAGTATCGAGGGGCTTCCTTGCGGAGTCGGTGAGCCTATGTTTGACGGACTTGAGAATCGGATTTCTCAGGCAGTATTTGCAATTCCTGCGGTAAAAGGAATAGAGTTTGGTGACGGATTTCATCTAAGCGAACTTAGGGGAAGTGAAGCTCGCGACGAATACATAATGAGCGATGGAAAAATTGCAATTACAGGCAATCATAACGGCGGAATCCTAGGTGGAATAAGCACGGGAGAAACTGTGAATTTTAGAGTTTGCATAAAGCCAACGCCTTCGATTTCCATACCCTCAAAGAGCGTAAGTTTTAGCAGGGGTGAGAATGTAGAGCTTAAAATTAGCGGTAGGCATGATCCTTGTATTGCTGTGCGTGCAGTGCCTTGTATTGAGGCAGCGGCTGCTATTGCAGTTTTGGATTTGATGATCGGAGATATTAATTTTTCAGGCAGGTTTGTTTTCAATGATTGAACTAAAGAAGTGCAGAGATAAGATAGATGGAATAGACCGCGAGATTCTCAAACTCTTTGAAGAGAGAATGCATGTCGTAAGGGATGTTGCGGATATAAAAAAAGCAAATGGAATCGGCGTATGCGACTCTATTAGGGAGAAGGAGCTGATTAAGGATAAAAAGGATATGAGCGAGGGCGAGCTTTCAGAATATGTTGAAGCTCTCTTTGAGAAAATCATGGAACTGTCCAAGCAATATCAAAGCAGGTGTTTGGAGGAAAAGCTATGAAGATTCTGGTGCTGAACGGTCCTAATATAAACTTCCTCGGAATTAGGGAACCTGAGATTTATGGTAGGGAAACATACGAGGAGATGCTTGCCATGATATCAAAGGCTGCTGATGAGCGCGGTATAGATGTGGAGTTCTTTCAGTCGAACCATGAAGGCGCTTTGATCGATAAGATACAGCAGGCATATGGAAATTTTGATGGAATCGTATTTAACCCTGCAGGCTACTCGCATACGAGCATCGCACTTGCAGATGCAATAAAGGCTGTCGGTATAAGGACTGTAGAGGTTCATATCTCAGATATATCAAAGCGTGAGGATTACAGAAGGCATTCGTTCATCAGCGAAGCTGCGTGTGCATGTATCAAAGGCCACGGTTTTGATGGCTATGTGGAGGCTATCGATATATTGACAGAAGTCTGAAGCCTTATTATAATTAAAATAGAATTATGACTTTTTCATATTGTTTATTTTTTATGTACTTAACGGAACCTAGTGGAGGTAGAAGATGTTAAAATTGGACTGGCTGAAAGATGGCGACAATGTAGCATACGTTGATGCAAATGAATTTATTGATAACTTTGAGAAGGAGGCCGGCATCACCAAGCTTCGTCAGGCAATTGAGGAATTTGTGGCAAATCCAACTGCAGAGGGGAAAACCATAACGGGAACCAAGAGAACTGCAGTCAAGATATTTATCCCGGACATCAGCTTTGATGAGCATATTGAGATGGGAGAAAACCCATGGCTATTCATGGGCGAGCACTATCCTGCATACTGCATCTATGGTCTGTAGGAAGGCGAGATAAGTTGATAATGAAGCGGAGAAATTTGCTTAAAAATTAGATTTTAAACCCAAGCAGCCCTAAGCAGTTCAATATGCATAGGGCTATTTTGATGTAGACGAAAAGGGATTTAGATAGTAAAATTATTTTAGGAAATATTGTTTTAACAAGTTACAAATAAAGGGAAAAATATGAACTTAATCATAGTAATTTTATCCGTTATAATTTTGATTGCAGCGCTCATATCGGTGATTTTGGTGCTAAGGTTGAACAAAAATATCGAGGATAGTGCAAGGGATGAGGAACTTCGCAAGCTCAGAGATGAGCTGAGAGCTGACATCGATTTGGCAAGGCGCGATACTATGGAGCACATAAACAGCAGCTTTAGAAACTACGGTGACCTCATAGCCGGAACGCAGAGCGAGCATTTTAAGGCGCAGAATGAGAGCCTGAGAAGAATCAACGAGACTCTGTCAAACTTCAGCATGGAGAACGAGCAGAAGCTTGAGAACATCAGGCAGACCGTAAGAACTCAGCTGAGTGAAATCAAAGAGGATAATAACAAGCAAATTTCTGAAATCAGAAACACTGTGGATGAGAGATTGCAGAAGACGCTGAACGACAGGATTACGCAATCATTCAATCTGGTTAATGAGAGGCTCGAGCAAGTCTATAAGGGACTTGGAGAAATGCAAAATCTTGCTTCGGGCGTTGGCGACCTCAAGAGAGTTTTGACCAATGTGAAGACGCGAGGTATCTTGGGAGAGGTGCAGCTTGCCGGTATTTTGGAGCAGATTTTGTCGCCTGAGCAGTACGAGGAGAACGTGAGTGTAGACGGCAGTCCTAAGCGCGTTGAATTTGCAATTAAGCTCCCTGGAGCCCAAGGCTCTGAGGATGGATTTATTTATCTTCCGATAGATGCCAAGTTCCCGGGAGATGCCTATGCCAAGCTCCTCGATGCCTATGATATGGCGGATTCTACGGAGATAGAAAAGGCCGGAAAACAACTTGAACAGGTAATCAAGCAAGAGGCTAAGGATATTTCGAGCAAATATATAAAGCCACCTTACACGACGGACTTTGCGATAATGTTTCTGCCGTTTGAGGGTCTTTATGCCGAGGTTATAAGGCGAGGACTGGTTGAAGTCTTGCAGAGAGATTACAAGGTTAACATAGCAGGTCCTACAACGATGACAGGACTTTTGAACAGCCTTCAGATGGGCTTTAGAACCCTTGCCATTCAGAAACATTCAAGTGAGGTTTGGGAGATTCTAGGGGCTGTTAAGACCGAGTTTGACAGTTTCGGAAATGTCCTTGAGGCTACGAAGAAGCGTATAGACCAAGCTAATGTAGAACTTGATAAGCTTATTGGAGTGAGAACTAGAAGCATCAATAGAAAGCTTCGCAACATAGAGAAGATAGATCAGGCCAGAGCGAGCAGTGTGCTTGAACTGGATGACAGTGATGAGGTGTAGAATTTGAGCATTTTTGCAATAGGAGACTTGCATCTATCTTTTGATGAGAGAATTTCAAAGCCAATGGACATCTTCGGCAGTAGATGGGAAAACCACGCGGAAAGACTCAAGCAGAACTGGGAGGAAAACATCGGTAAAGATGATACGGTTTTGGTCTGCGGAGATATCTCATGGGGACTCAGGCTAGAGGAGGCTATGGCTGATTTCAAGTGGATAGAAAGCTTGCCGGGGCGTAAGATTATCACAAAGGGAAATCACGACCTCTGGTGGGGATCTATCAAAAGATTGAACGATATAAGTGAAAAGATTCGTTTTCTGCAAAATGATGCGGCGCTTATCTTTGATGAAGATAAAAAAGTATCTATATGCGGAACGAGAGGGTGGATTTGTCCGGGAACGGACGGCTTTGATGAACATGACGAAAAGATTTTTAAGCGCGAACTGATTAGACTTGAGATGTCGCTTGAAGATGCTAAGAGGCATGAGCCGGATGTGATAATAGCTATGCTGCATTATCCGCCTTGCAATGATAAGTTTCAGCCGTCGGAGTTTACAAAGATGCTTTCGAGCTATGGTGTAAAGACCTGTATCTATGGACACTTACATGGCAAGGACGCTTTTAAAAACGGTTTTCAGGGTATATTAAACGGAGTGGAGTACAAACTGGTCTCCCTGGATTATATCGAGGCTAATCCCATAAAAATCCTTTAGAATCAAGCTTAAGGAGGTAGCTTATGGATAAGAACAGAGTAATTTTAATCGTGATGGACAGCTTAGGCGTAGGAGAACTTCCTGATGCAGGAAGCTACGGTGATGCCGGTAGCGATACCTTTGGTCACATAGCAAAGACCATGGGTGATGAACTGAAGATTCCTAACATGAGAAGATTGGGCTTTGGTAATATAGATGGACTTTGCAAAGGAGATAGAAGCTTTGCCGTAGCAAATCCTTCCGGTTCATATGGCAAACTCAAGGAGAAGTCAAAGGGTAAGGACACCATAACGGGGCACTGGGAAATTGCCGGAGTAGAGAGTCTTACACCTTTCAAAACTTATCCTGACGGATTTCCGGCTGAGTTTATCGCGAAGTTTGAAGAGAGAATAGGAAGGCGCTGCATAGGAAACTACGCAGAGTCCGGTACGGTGATCATAGAAAAGCTCGGAGAAGAGCATGAGAGTACAGGCTATCCCATCGTCTATACCTCGGCTGATAGCGTATTTCAGATTGCTGCAAACATAGATGTTATTCCTCTTGAGGAACTCTACAAAATCTGTGAGGTCGCAAGGGAGCTTCTTCAGGGTGAATGGGCCTGCGGAAGAGTAATAGCAAGACCGTACAAGATGGTCGACGGCAAGCGTGAGAGAACGACAGACCGTCGTGACTATGCGGTTTCCCCACCGGAGAAAACGATTTTAAATTTGATTTCAGATGCAGGTCAGGATGTCTACGCCGTGGGAAAAATTCACGATATTTTCAACGCTAGCGGTGTTACGGACTGGGTTCATACGGACGGAAATATGGACGGGGTTGATAAGACTCTTGAGGCACTTGATAAGGTGGATGGCGGATTTATCTTTACAAATCTTGTTGATTTTGACTCGCTTTACGGACATAGAAGAAATCCTATAGGATATGGCAAGGCGATAATGGATTTTGACGGAAGAATCCCTGAAATTGAGTCAAAACTTGGACCCAAGGACATAGTGATTCTGTGCGCTGATCACGGAAACGATCCTACGCACAGCGGCTTCGACCACACGAGAGAACACATCCCTTTCGTAGCCTTCGGAGAACCTCTTAAATCAGCAAACATTGGAACGAGGGAGTGCTTTGCCGACATCGGAGCGACAATCTGCGACTATCTTGGCGTGGATGAGCCTAAAATAGGCGAGAGCTTTCTCAATGAGATTTTGAAGTAGGAATGGATATGAATGCAGTTGATATTATATGCAAAAAAAGGGACGGCAAGGAACTTAGCGAAGCTGAGATTGAGTTTTTCATCAAAGCATATTTAAGCGGCGAGATACCCGACTATCAGGCTTCGGCACTTTTGATGGCCATATATTTTAGACATATGAGTGAGGAAGAAACCTTTAACTTAACGAAAGTCATGCTTCATTCCGGAGATATAGTCGACCTTTCGGACATTCATGGGACAAAGGTTGACAAACATTCGACGGGAGGCGTTGGCGATAAGGTGACTCTGATAGTTGCACCAATCGCTGCATCGTGTGGAATTCCAATCGCTAAGATGAGCGGAAGAGGTCTTGGATTTACGGGTGGAACCATAGATAAACTCGAGTCAATTCCGGGATTTAAAACGACTCTTGAGCCGGCGGATTTCCACAGGCAGGTAAATGAGATCGGGATTGCCGTAATCGGTCAAAGCGGTCATATCGCACCGGCTGACAAGAAGCTTTATGCTCTCAGAGATGTGACGGCAACGGTCGAAAATCTCAGCCTGATTGCATCGAGTATAATGAGCAAGAAGCTTGCTGCGGGAAGCGATGCCATCCTTTTAGATGTGAAGTGCGGTAAAGGTGCTTTTATGAAGTCCGAGGAGGATGCCAAAGCACTAGCAGAGCTTATGTGCAAGATTGGAAGCTCTCAGGGAAAGAAAACAGCTGCAATAATTTCAGATATGAGCGAGCCGCTAGGTCATGCCGTAGGAAACAGCCTTGAGGTAATAGAGGCCATAGAACTTCTCAAGGGAAATATCAAGGGAGACTTGCTAAAGCTTTGTTTGAATATCTCTGCAGCCATGATATATCTCGGGGGTGGGGCAACCGGCATAGAGGAAGGTTTTGCACTTGCAGAAAATGCAATTTCAAGCGGAAGGGCACTCCAAAAACTGGCTGAAATGATAGAATATCAGGGTGGAAACAAGCTGGTGATTGATGATTATTCGCTATTTCCAAAGGCTGAGATTTACTCTGAGATTAAGGTTGAGAGCTCCGGGTATATAGAATCTATCGATGCTGAATACATTGGCCTTGCTTCACAGCACTCAGGTGCGGGAAGGGCAAGCAAGGATGATGAAATAGACCACAGCGCCGGAATCAGACTCCTTGCAAAGAGAGGCGATAAGCTTGAGCCTTCAGATACTATTGCCATTGTCTACTCAAGTGATGAGAAAAAGCTGAAGCAGGCTTGTGATGAGGTTCTCAGGGCTTATACGATATCGGATTGCGAGCCGAAATCGGAGCCTCTGATAAGAACGATGATTGGATTATAAATTTAGAAGGAATATTACTGCGTATATGAAGCATTATTTTTTTGTTAACCCTGTTGCGGGTAAGGGAAATCAGAGCAATGAGCTGATTGAGGATATCAGAACAGCTATGCAGGGTAGTGAAAGTGAATATGAGATAATTTTGACTGAGCCTAACAGAGAAAGTGAAGCGAGGGCCAGAAAGATTGCAGAAGGATTAAACGGCGAAGCAGCAAGGTTTTATGCTTGCGGAGGCGATGGTACGGCTAATGAAATCGCATCAGGAGTTATAGGTTTTGATGGAGTAGAGCTGGGAATCGTTCCTATAGGATCAGGTAACGATATGATAAGAAACTTCCCGGATGCAGGAAATTTTATGAATGTGTGCTCACAAATAAACGGCGAGAGCAGAGACGTTGATGTGATGAAGTTTACGAGCATGGCAGGGGGAGAAGAACAGACGGGATACTGCCTTAACATGTTCAATATAGGTTTTGATTGCAACGTTGTAGAAACAGCTTTGAACCTCAAGAAAAAGAAGTTCTTTTCAGGAGCAGCTTACCAAACAGCTATACTTTTAAACTTCGTCAAGAAGAAGGGCGCCTGTCTCGATATTTACGAGGACGGCAAGCAAATCAGAGAAGGAAAAATGCTTTTATGTGCTATATCAAATGGATCTTATTGTGGAGGAGGAATTAAGTCGGCACCACAGGCGATGGTTGATGACGGCTACTTTGATCTTAATATAGTAAATGATGTTTCCAGGCTGAAGTTCATAAAGCTTTTACCTAAATACAAAGAGGGAACTCATCTTGAGGTAGATGGAATTGATAAAATTATCTATGTAAAAAAGAGCAAACAGCTCAGCTTAAAACCAAAGGGAACAAAGGATTTTGGTATCTGCATAGACGGTGAGATTTCGCGCACGGAGGGTATCAATATCGAAATTTGTGAGAAGGCTCTAAGATTGATTGTTCCTGTTGATGAGAATTAGACTGTATGATATAATGTTACGGTGGTTTGTGAATCGAGAGAATCGACTTACAAACCTTATTTGGAGAAGTATCGAAGTGGTCATAACGAGCCGCACTCGAAATGCGGTTGCCTGCAAGGGCACGTGGGTTCGAATCCCACCTTCTCCGCCAATCTTAAGTCCTCTTTTGAGGACTTATTTTTTGCAACGAAGCTCGGGCAAATAAATATTTAATTAAAACAACCCCTAAGACCATCATAAATCAATGAGAAATCTTAGGGGTGAGTTTTGTGTTAGGTTCGTTAAAATTATATTAGCTTTCTTTTATCTTATTTCTCATGCGAACTGAGATTGTAAGTCCTGTAGCAAGTCCCATGAGCATGATATAAGGTGGCAAGCTTGCTGAATCACCTGTGTTCGGATTTGCAGGTTTAGTCGGTCTGTTAGGTTTATTAGGCTTGTTGCCATTGCTTGGAACATTAGTCTTGGTGTAGATAGCGTATACAGTCATATCTTCGTTTACGACTGTGCTTCCTGTAAACTTTGTACCGGTTCCATCTATAGCTGTATTCCACTCCTTGAATGTGTATCCTGCTTTGCTTGGGTAAGCCGGCATTGATTGATCTGTGAGGCTGTCAGTGTCTATAGCTTTGCCTGATTCTACATTAACTACCGCATGAGTATTACCACCGTCTATAAATGTAACCTTGTTCTGATTTACTCTTAGTGAGTAGGTAATTAGCTCTGGTTTGTTAGGATCTCCTGCCTCGTCTTTGCCGTTAGCAAGCTGCTTTGCTGCATAAACGGTTGATAGTCGCGCAAATGAATGATGGTCATCATTTTCAATAGCTGAAGCATCTTGGTTTATAATTGCATTATTATCTGTAGTAAATATGTTTTCGTAAGCTCCATAAGCGTACCCGGTTAAGGTACTGTTTTTATTGGTCTCAACATCAGATGTCACTTTCAAACCATCGATACTTAAAGTAACGGAATTAACCTTCTGAATCTTTGCATATACATCTTTTAACATTTCATAGTTAGCCGGAGCCTTGAGTCTTGCTTTGACAACAATTCTTCTGCCGTCCTTTTCCTTTGTAACGGATAGATCAAAGCCATCAAGTCCACTTAGCTTATACTTTGTAGCATCGGTTGATTCCAACCCTTTAGGAAGATCTAAAACAAATACTAACTGCCCGTCAGATTGCGTTATGGCTGTCTCTGGCATATTGTCCTTCATCATGTAATACGCAGGGAATTCTGAATTTATATAAGCTATGAGAATTGTGTTCATCATTTTTTTGAACAGTGACATATCAAGATTAAAATCAAGGTTGATATCATCACCTATGTTGTGCTTAGCAACTTCTGTGCTTGATAGTCCTCTTTCGGTAATATCCCCACGAACATTATAATCAGTTATATTCTTAGTTAAAAGATCAGTCGAGTAGTTAAAGTTGTACGGATTCCATTGCTTACCACCCTGCCATCTGTTAAGTGCAGGATCGCGAGGTTCCCTATGTGGTAAATCCTGCGCATACATATCCAAATTATTCAAGGTCTCCGAAACTTCCTCAGAAAGATTAGGATCACTGGAAATTCCGGCATTAGGGAAGCCTGTAACATAATCATATTTTAAGGTATTAACCCATTTAACTCTGCTGCCGGCAAAATAATCATTCAAGTATGAAGGTATGACAGCACGAAATCCACTGTCTTTGTACCAGGAAAGCTCTGCCCAATAATTATCTTTTGTCTGCTCCTTGTATTCGTTAGGCATTTCCTCAGCGAATACACTGGCAGGTATCACCAGTAATGTCAAGGCAAGGCTTAGTGCGATACATAAAAATTGTTTTTTTGTTTTTTTCATTACCGTTCTCCTTAATAACTTCACAGTAAAATTCAGATAATCAAGCTGTTTTGCAACTGTCGTAAGCGAATTTTACTTATAAATGAGTATAGTTTTTTAGTGTTGAATGGATTATAATTCATACTATTTTATATTTTATATTATATGTAACAAAAATTCAATTCTTAATTAACTATCAATTCTTTTAAAAATTTTCTTGCGTGTTAGTAGGAGATTATGCTAATCTTTATAGGTTGAATGGATTGATTTTGATATTTAATAATCTTAGCATATTGTAAATACATCAAAGGACGAAATACACTATGGGATTTATAGACTCATATAAACATTTAGAAAAGCTATGCGGAGATATGCTTGGAGACGAAAGACGAATCTCGGCATATATAGACGAAATGTATGAAAATACTGAGGGATGGGATCTGGTAGATGGCTGGGAAAGTGATTTAAAAAAACTTAAACATTACAGATGGGTCAGAAACAGGATAGTGCACGAACCTGACGCTTATGAAGATGAACTGTGTGATGCAGAAGATATAGAATGGCTGGATGATTTTTATTATAGGATTATTGATAGGGAAGACCCTTTGAATCGATATTACGAAATAGTTCGTTCAAGAAAAAGTATCAAGCATGCACCTGAGCATAGAATGGATTCGGCATATTATGGTAAAAACAGTAGTTCACAGTGTAGCGATGACAAGCCAGGAAAGATTCTACCAGGCTTTTTATGTTTTTTATGCTTTTTTTTTGCAGTGGTAATTTTATTTATGATACTAGGAGAAATCCTTTAAAATCCAGTGAATATTTTAATATAGAATACGCACAAAAATGCCCCGAAAGCCTAGGCTTTCGGGGCTGAGTTTATATTATAGTGTTTATCGGGGGGTTATAGGATGGAATTTTACTCTATTTACTATTTACTCTTCGATATTTGGAAGTGTAGCAAGGCTTGCTTCAATCTCTTCATCGCTTGGTACGTAGTCAGTCATAACACCATCGTTGAACTTCTCATAAGCGTATAGGTCAAAGTAGCCTGTCCCGGTAAGACCGAATAGAATTGTCTTCTCTTCGCCTGTCTCCTTGCACTTAAGAGCCTCGTCGATTGCTGCTTTGATAGCGTGGCTGCTCTCAGGAGCAGGGAGGATTCCTTCAACTCTGGCAAAGTCACGAGCTGCTTCAAAAACCTCAGTCTGAGTGTAGCTTACAGCCTCTAGTTTTCCCTGATGATAAAGCTCTGAAACGATAGGGCTCATACCGTGGTAGCGAAGTCCGCCTGCGTGGTTAGGCGCAGGAATGTATCCACTTCCGAGAGTGTACATCTTAGCCATAGGGCAAACGCGCCCCGTATCGCAGAAGTCATAAGCGTAGCGCCCCCTTGTAAGGCTTGGGCATGATGCAGGCTCAACAGCGATGAAGCGATAGTCAGCTTCTCCTCTGAGCTTTTCTCCCATGAAAGGTGACATAAGTCCGCCGACATTGCTTCCGCCTCCGGCACAGCCGATGATAACATCAGGCTTGATATCGTATTTCTTCATTGCTGCCATGGCTTCCTCACCGATGATGCTCTGGTGAAGGAGAACCTGGTTTAGCACGCTTCCTAAAACGTACTTATATCCTTCTGTAGTTGTAGCGGCTTCTACAGCTTCTGATATAGCACAGCCAAGGCTTCCTGTTGTTCCCGGGTGTTCGCTGAGAATCTTCTTACCGATTTCCGTAGTCTCAGATGGGGAAGGAGTTACCGATGCACCATATGTTCTCATTACCTCACGACGGAAAGGCTTCTGCTCGTAGGAAACCTTAACCATGTAAACATTGCAGTCAAGTCCAAAGTATGAGCAAGCCATCGAGAGGGCAGTACCCCACTGACCTGCACCTGTCTCGGTTGTGACGCCCTTTAGACCCTCCTTCTTAGCGTAGTAGGCCTGAGCGATAGCAGAGTTTAGCTTGTGACTTCCACTGGTGTTGTTTCCCTCAAACTTATAGTAAATCTTTGCCGGAGTCTGAAGCTTTTCCTCTAGGCAGTATGCCCGAACGAGAGGTGATGGCCTGTACATCTTGTAGAAGTCTCTAATTTCCTGTGGAATCTCGATATATCTATCAGTTTCATTTAGCTCCTGCTCGATAAGCTCATCGCAGAAAATAGGTTTGAGTTCATCTGCTGTTATAGGCTTACCGGTCCCCGGGTTTACAAGCGGAGCCGGCTTTTTCTTCATATCGGCTCTGACATTGTAATAGTGCGTTGGCATTTCGCTCTCATGCAAATAGATTTTATAAGGTATTGCTTTGTTGTTTGTACTTTCTGACATTTTTTCTCCTTCTGTCTTTTCATCAAAACTTGCGAAGTGTGAAAGGATGTATAAAAACAAAAAACTCTCATCCCATATTCGCTGGGACAAGAGCCGAAATCTCCTGCGGTGCCACCCGGCTTGGCGTAAAACGCCCACTCCTTCGCATACTAACATATGCAGATATTGTTAACGAAGTATCTTCTCCGTCGCCCCTACTTGAATCATCAAATGTAATCCGTTCAGTTTGCCCTCAGGAGGCCATTCAACAAAGCACATACAGTCTGCAATCACACCATCTGCAAATCTCTCTTCTGCTGCATCTAAGCCTACTATTCTCCATCAAAGGTTTGTTAAATTAGATAAATAGTAACATCAAAAAATGTGCGTGTCAACATATTTTTTGATGAACTTGTCGTAAGATATTTTTAATAAAGCATACCGTTTAGAACTTGCTCGCATAGAAGAAGTCCTCCGCCAATGCCAAGATGAGACTTCTCAATCACATCAATATAACCAAGGGAGGGGAGTGCTGTCTCAATACCGCTGAACCTTTTCCCCTTTGCTCTAAGCATGGCAATGGTCTGTCCATCGGCAAAGACGAGCTCAGCATCCGTATCGAAAATGTTTTTCTTTAGTGCATCAGAAGACCCATAGTCATTTAGTATTTCTATTAGCCTTGCTTCCTGCATAGCCAGCTCTTCATAGTTTCTTGTTTTGTCATCAAGATCTTTTCTTTCTACTATAGAAACAACATCGCAAGTCATGCCAAAATAGCTTGCTAAGAACTCAGTATAGCCAAGGCACTGAGATAGGCTGCCGTGCACGGCAAACTTCACACCCTTTGGACGACCCGTAAGAGTGTGAACTCTCGAGAGATGTGCAAAGCACTTTGCTCTTGCTCGCTCACTTTGCTTCATATATGCTGTGATGTTTGAGCCGAGCTTTTCACAGACCCTCTGTAATAGTTCTTCCATTGCTCTAAAGCCGACCGGAAGTCCATCGCAGACGATGTAAGGCATATCAAAGCGCTCCGATAAAAGCTTTGCGGAATCAAGCCCGTATAAGCTGTCTACTACTATATTAAGATCCGCGCGTGGAAGCTTTTCTATATCGCTTACGCTTGAGCCGGCACAGAGGAAGCAGTTTACATCTATTTCGCAGAGTGCGAGGGCTTTCTGAAGCTCTTCTTTGTCTCCGGCGAAGTCCCTGTGGAAGATTGAAAGCCCGAGTATATTTACGGATTTTCCTGCCGACTTTTCGCCGGGTTTAGCCAGCTTTTCAATGAGAATACGGCAGGCTTTGATGTAGCCGTCCCATATTGGCAAGGAATAGCCCGGGCTTCCTATGGAAATAATTTTACTCTCGTCCTTGCTTGCTTCCCTTGCGATTCTCTCTATGTCATCTCCGATTAGCGCTGCACCCGGAGTGTTTACGATGGCGAGAAGGTCAAAGTCGATTTCCTTTTCGAGAAAGGCTATGACCTCGGAGAGCTTGTCCTCACTTCCATATACATAATCACGTTTATCGAGGAAGGTTGAAGGAACCCGTGGCTGTCCGAAGTACCAAAACTCAGGGTATTCGAGCGGATCAAACTCGGGCTGCCTTATCATCTGATTATCCGATGTCGCCGAGTGATAGAACTTACAACCGGTAGGGCCGTTCATTAGGACAAGACCTTTTGATATGCCTTCAAAAGCGAAGACCAGCCCCGACATGCTATCCGGTGTAATACTTGTCAAATAATTTTCTGTCATTGAGCCATTCTCCTTCCTTTGATTTACTGAATAGCCTCGACCATCGCTCAAGCATCTCAAGACCTGTGAAAAAGCCGTTATCCGGACACATAGGGATGGTGTCTGTGATACAGGTCTGTTCGCTTACAGGCTCGTAGTTTGAGAGTATGATGTCAGGCTTAAGTTTTTCTATATCTGCGTTTCTTTCATCTTTGTCATAGTTCTCAACTACATCTATGCCATCTATTTCATGAAGGGATGAGCGGAACCCCTCATCCTGGGAAAAGTTCAAAACGCATATTTTAACAATCTTCATTCCACAGTCCAGGGCAGCGTTCAGTATCCAGTCGAGTTCGTGATTATAGGTGACTATCATGAGCTTTTTGTTTTCGAACTTTGGCTTAACTGCGTCGATTCTGCTTTGATAGATAAGCTCGTTTTCCGATATTATCTTTTTTGCTTCGTTCACTGCATCAAAGTGTTCGCCTATGCCAAGAAGCCAATCTGCCGTTTCATTAAAGCCGATGGGAAACTGCTTTTCAAAGAAGCGTGCTCCATATTCCTTGCTGAAGAAATCCTCTAGAATTTTGCCGGTGTAGTCGCGATAGGCGAGCAGGTTTAGCTCTGCTGAGCAGAAATCGCGAAGTGATGCATAGCTGGTGTTACATAGGAAGCGGCAGTTTACGCTAATATTCATGCGAGCAAGAAAGCCGTTAAGCCTCTGGAAATTCATCTCTGTGTTTCTGGCAACAACCTTTTCAAAGACTATGTTTACGGTTCTTTTTCTCTTCTCTACATCTCTATCTATTATTTGCTTTGCAAGCGAGGTGTAGGCCATAAGCATACCCTGAAGATAGTCGCCTGTGAGGTTTCCCTCAGCTTTTACTGTGACTATCTTTGTCTTTTCATTTGAAAGACTCAGCGCATCATCTATATCATCTCCGATTATTCCGGAAGGGCAGGAACTGACAATCACGATGGCCGGTGGTGGCGAAGGGGAATCAAGAATTGCCTTAACTGTATTTAGGAGGTTTTCACTTCCGCCAAAGACCATATCGGTCTCGGTCATGTCCGTTGACAGCACGTTTGGTATCAAAGACGACGGTAAAATGTTTCCTCGCTCAAATAGCGTTCTTCTTCCTGCCGAACTTATGGTCTGTATGGATAGGTATGTGCAGCTCTTTGGAGAGTGTGCAAGAATCACTACATCTCTTAGATTTGAGCTCATAGTCATAGCGCCGTTAAAAGCGCAGCCATGGAGTGGCTCGTCCCTGATTACATTTTTTGATAGATAAGGAACGTTGTAGTTCTCACCGCCATTACAACAATTATCACAAGCCGGATTTGAAACAGGAGAAGGGGAGATATTTTTTTTAGACTCACTTTGATTTTCGACCTCGGCAAGGGGCTTCTGATTTGATAGAATCAGTGCCTCCAGCTCTTCGTCCGTTAAAGGTAAAGCAGGGTAGTGACTTGGACCATCGCATATCCTTGCTGCGATATCCTTAAATATGTCAGCGACAGCATTTTCTTCGTTTTGGGTGAGTTCAAGTACGGTTTTATTGTCCCTTTCTGCCTGAGCGAAGATGTCGTCGCGAGGAATTCGTGCAAATACAGGCAGCTTAACTGCTTCTGCGAACTTATAAACCCTGTCATCCTCGTTTTTGACATTTCGACTGTTATATAGTATTCCAAGGAGTCTTGGGCGATTTTCGTCGTAGTTTTGGATGCCTCGCAATATGTTGTTGACAGCGTAGAGTGACATGTACTCACCGGAGGTGACAATAAAAATACTATCGGAATACTCTCTGCGTATCGGAACTGCAAAGCCACCGCATACAACATCGCCGAGTACGTCGTAGACTATCATGTCGTAGTTATCTTTGATGTGAAGTGTCTCAAGCAGATCAAAGGCAGTTATTATGCCTCGTCCGGCGCAGCCGACACCGGGCTTTGGACCGCCTGCTTCTATGCACCCAATCTTGCCAAATCCCTCAAAGAGTATATCGCTTTTGCGGTACTCAAGTGGCGGTTTTGTCTTTATATAGTCCAAAACAGTAGGGATGGAAAGGCCACGCATCAAAAGCTTGGTAGAGTCGTGCTTAGGGTCACAGCCTATTTGAAGTATTCTTTTATTTTTTAGCGAAAGGGCAGCGGAAATATTTGCGCTTAAAGTCGATTTTCCTATGCCTCCCTTACCGTATACAGCAATCTGTTTCATATTTCTTCCTAAAAATTAACCCGAGTCCATGGGCAATTGTAGCCTCAGAGCTCGGGAATGTAAGCAATTTTATTTTTTCTCACTGTTTCTCGCAGCCACAGCGATGATGTCCTGATAGCGCTCCAAAATCTTGTCGTAGTTATTTCTCACGTGTGGGAACATGCAGTTTGTACAATCCTTGAATCCGGTATCCGTGTACTGAAAGTTGCCGCCGCATTTGTCACCGAGCGCATACAGAGGGCAATAGCAGAACAAGCAGTTGAAATCCTCCGGTTTATTAGTTTTGTGACATGGGAAGAATTCACAATCCTTGTGCTGGAAAAATTTATAGTTTTCGGTAGTGGTATTAACCATATTAACCTCCATATTTCATTAACAAAAATAACCCGCCTATGGTATAATTTTATTAGTAAGTAATAAAGCTGTCAAGGAGACACGGAAAATGTCATTTACACATCTTCACCTACATACAGAATATAGCCTTTTGGATGGCGCCGCTAGAATTGACGGCGTTGTTAAACGTGCTAAGGAACTGGGCATGGACTCGATTGCCATAACCGACCACGGAAACATGTTCGGTGTTATTGACTTTTACAAGGAGTGCAAGAAGCAAGGAGTTAAGCCGTTAATCGGCTGCGAAATATACATGGCCGTCCGGGGTATGAAGGATAAGGATCCTGATTTGGATAGATACCAGAATCATCTCGTTTTGATTGCTGAAACGAACGACGGATACCGTAATTTGATTAAAATAGTATCCGAGGGATACATAAACGGATATTACTATAAGCCTAGGGTTGACAAGGATGTACTCAGAAAATACAGCGGTGGAATCATCGCTTTATCAGCGTGTCTTGCGGGCAAGGTTCAGCAGAGGCTTTTGAACAAGGACTACGAGGGCGCACGTGCAGAGGCTATTGAGCTTGATGAAATTTTCGGACATGGTAACTTTTTTTTGGAGATGCAGGATCAGGGCCTTGAAGAGGAATACCTCGTCAATCAGCAGCTCCTAAAACTTTCTGAGGAACTTGATATTCCGCTCGTAGCGACAAATGACGTGCACTATATCAGGCAGGAAGATGCCGAGGCGCATGATGTTTTGCTTGCGATTCAGACAGCTACGAGCATAGATGACGAGAGGAGAATGCGTTTTCCTAACGACCAGTTCTACCTAAAGAGCGAGGACGAGATGAGGACTATTTTTGCCTTTGCTCCTCAGGCAATAGACAATACGGCAAAGATTGCCGAAAGGTGTAATGTCGAATTCACTTTTGGAGAATATCACCTTCCGGAGTTTGTCCCACCTGAGGGAAAGACCTGCGCGGAGTATTTGCGTGAGCTGGTTGAATCCGGACTCAGAGAAAGATACGAAAATATTGAGCCGGAGCTGGTTGAGAGAATGAACTACGAGCTGTCTGTCATCGAATCGATGGGTTATGTAGAGTATTTTTTGATAGTTTGGGATTTCATAAACTATGCCAGAAACAACAATATAGCGGTTGGACCCGGCAGAGGTTCAGCGGCAGGAAGTATAGTTTCCTACTGTCTCAGGATAACGGACATAGACCCGATTAAGTACACTTTAATCTTTGAGCGATTCCTAAATCCCGAGCGTGTCAGCATGCCTGATATAGATATAGATTTCTGCATCGAAAGACGTGGCGAGGTAATCGAGTACGTTAAGCAAAAATACGGCAGAGAGAACGTTTCTCAGATTATAACCTTCGGCAGACTTAAGGCAAAGGCTGCGGTGAGAGATGTCGGAAGAGCATTAAACCTAACATATGCGGAAGCTGACAAAATTGCAAAGGCCATACCTTTTGAACTTAATATGACTCTGGAGAAAGCTTTAAACATAAGCCCGGAACTTCGCAAAATGTATGACGAGGATCCTAGCACCAAAAAAGTAATAGACATGGCGATGAGAATAGAGGGCATGCCGAGAAACGCCTCGACTCATGCGGCAGGTGTCGTTATATCAAAGCTACCGCTTAATGAATATGTGCCTCTTTACATGTCAGATAAAGGTCTTGCAACCCAGTTTAACATGACTACGATTGAGGAACTGGGACTTCTCAAGATGGACTTTTTAGGACTGCGCAACCTGACGATGATTAGAAACGCAAAGTCTTTGATAAAGGAAAATCACGGAGTAGATATAGATTTCAGCAAGATAGGATATGAGGATCCTGATGTCTATTCGATGATTGCTGACGGAAATACGCTCGGAGTCTTTCAGCTCGAGAGTTCGGGTATGACCTCTTTTATGAAGAGGCTTAGACCTAGCTGCTTTGAGGATGTTGTCGCCGGAATATCGCTATTTAGACCGGGGCCTATGGACTCGATTCCAAAGTATATAGAGAATAAGAAAAATCCGGACAAAATTCAGTATGTGACGCCAAAAGTTGCGGAAATACTGGATGTAAGCTATGGATGTCTCGTCTATCAGGAGCAGGTAATGCAGATAGTTCGTGACCTAGCAGGCTACAGCTACGGTAGATCCGACCTCGTTCGTCGTGCCATGAGTAAGAAGAAGGCTGACGTAATGATGGAGGAGAAGGAATGGTTTATAAACGGCAAACTTTCACCTGACGGCAATATTGAAATTCCGGGATGTATCAGAAACGGTGTATCCAAGGAGGCTGCAGAGGCTATCTTTGATGACATGGTTTCCTTTGCCGAATACGCATTCAATAAATCCCATGCGGCGGCATACGCTGTACTGGCCTTTGAGACTGCATATCTCAAGAGATATTATCCGGTTGAGTTCATGGCGGCTCTTATGACAAGTGTTATGGGTGATTCCGCAGCAATATCAAAGTATATAGCAAATTGCAGAGAAATCGGCATAGAGGTTCTTCCTCCGTCGGTACTTGAGAGTGAACACAGCTTTTCGACAAAGGACGGGAAGATTCGCTTCGGTCTCATGGCTGTCAAGAATGTCGGAGAGGGCGTAGTCAATGCGATAATAAAGGCAAGAGCCGGAAGAGAAGTACCTAAGGACATTTTCGAATTCGTGAATAACCTCGATATTAAAGAGGTGAATAAGAAAGCCATGGAAAGCCTTATAAAGGCAGGTGCGCTCGACTGTATCAATCCAAATCGTGCAGTTCTTCTCGCAGTCTATGAGGATGTGATGGAGTCCGCTCAACAGAACGCCAGAAAAAATATAGCCGGTCAAATGTCGCTTTTTCAGCTTAACAGCGAGGAGATGGGAAGCGGAAGTGTGTCAGGAAGACTTCCGGACATTGCTAACTTTGATAAGGGAATGCTTCTAAGTCTCGAAAAGGAAATGACGGGCGTCTATATCAGCGACCATCCGCTAAACCAGTACAAGGATGTCATCGATAGAATCGTAACGGTAAATACAACGCAGCTCGGAAGCAGAAGCCGTTCTGAGGAAGACGATAGCATGGATGAAATTAGTGAGATTCAAGACGGTAAGGAGCTGATTATTGCAGGGCTTATCATGGGACACAGAAACCTTGTCACCAAGAAGGGGCAAATGATGGCCTTTGTACAGCTCGAGGATCTGTACGGTGATGTTGAGGTAATTGTTTTTCCTAAGACCTTTGAAAAGTGTGCGGAGCTTCTGGAACAGGACAATATCATAGTTTTGAGCGGTCGTGCCGATGTTGGAGAAAGCGGTCAGGCTAAGATTATAGCTGAGCACATAGTCAGCATAGATGAGGCGGATCAGATAATAGAGCTCGCTAGATCCGGTAGGTCAAATGGAAGACAGGGCAAATCCAAAAGCGTGCCAAGAAATCAGAGCGATTCTACCGGAGCTGATACTGACTCGCAAAATCTTGGAGCCCGTGAGGGGGGCAGAACAAATTCCGGCTTGGGAACTTTGATGAATGCCGTAAAACTTAGAATACCACAGAGTGGAGAGGGCATCGCAGAGGCCGGAAATCTTTCGGAGAAAGAGGTAATAAGTAAAATCAGCAGGATAATGAGAAGGTATCCCGGCAAAGTTCAGGTTCTCGTATTTTTGAGAAACGGTAAGATAATGTCGTCACAGCAGAGTCTGGTTAGACCAAGCCTGGAGTTCGCGGAGGAGATGGCGGAGCTGCTGGGACATGCTAATGTCAAGATAAAGAATATTGCAAATAGCTGAGATATACATAGGAGTTTACTATGAAGATTGGAGTTTTGACCAGCGGCGGAGATGCGCCCGGTATGAATGCAGCCATCAGAGCTGTGGTTAGATGTGGTATAGATGCAGGTATGGAAGTCTATGGTATAAAGAGGGGATTCGATGGCCTTTTAGATGGGGAAATCGAGCAGATGAGCCTTTCCAGCGTCGGTGATATTCTCCACCGAGGCGGAACCGTACTGAAGACTGCCAGAAGCGAAAGATTCAGCACTGAAGAAGGCGTAAAGAGAGCGAAGGTAATTCTTGGTACCTTCGACATAGATGCGCTGGTTGTAATCGGTGGCGACGGCTCTATGAGGGGAGCACTTGAGCTTTCAAAGCTCGGTGTCAATCTAATGTGCCTTCCGGGAACAATAGATAATGATTTAGCCTATACTGATTTCACCATAGGCTTCGATACGGCTGTAAATACAGTTCTCGATGCCATATCAAAGGTGAGAGACACAAGTTTTGCACACGAGAGAAACACCATTATCGAGGTCATGGGAAGACATTGCGGAGACATTGCTCTTTATTCAGGTGTTGGCGGAGGTGCTGAAGCTGTTTTGATTCCTGAGATAGAGGCGGATGTCAATCGCATTTGCCGTAAGATTCTTCAGGGTGCAGCTCGTGGCAAGCTCAACAGCATAATCATAAATGCCGAGGGTTCGGGGATAAGCTCGGATAAGCTGGCCAAGGAAATCGCTGCTGTCACAGGTCGCGAAACCAGAATAGTGGTTCTGTCATATCTACAGCGCGGCGGTGTGCCTACACTGGACGACAGGTTACTCGCAAGTCAAAGCGGGGCTAAGGCTGTAGAGTTGATCAAAACCGGAATAAGAAACAAGGCTATCGGTACCGTAAGCGGTAAAATTCAGGCCTTTGAAATCGAAGGAGCTCTCAATGAAAAGTGCGAGTTCAATCACGAGCTCTACGAGCTAATAGATGTACTGAGTAAATAGCTTTAGGTCATTATTGAACCAAGGTGAAAATATGCGCAAACGTTAAATTTAAAGATATTATTAAGCAAGGAATGTTAAAATGCAAGAAAAAATAGCGGGAAAGTACCGTGGCACAGATGTGTTTACGGGACTGGTTTACGGAATGGCGGAGTTTTACGGAGGCGGTGCATTTGTAATCATCAACACCTTTTTCATGGTATTTTTGACAAAGGCACTCGGAATACCGGCGGCATGGGCCGGCGCAATTCCGCTTATCGGTAAGGTTTGGGACGCGATAACGGATCCTATAATGGGGAATATAACTGATAGGACGACTTCGAGATTAGGACCCAAGCGCTTCTATATTTTAATCGGAGGAATTATCTCGGCGTTTACCTTTGTATTTCTTTGGACTACGATTCCAACTGAAAGCAAAGTGGCTATGTTCATATATTACATAGTGATTTATTGTTTGTTTTCGACGGGCTTTACGATTTTGATGGTTCCTTACAATGGACTTCTTCCGGATATGATAGATGACTACGCTGTCAGATCTAAGTTTTCCGCCTTGCGCATGATTTGGTCTACCCTTGGCGCTATCGCAGCAGGTATAATTCCAACTCTGATGATAAAGGATAATCTTCAAGTATCTATGTATCTAAAGGTTGGAATTTTATTTGGAATTCTGTTCTGCATGAGTTCGCTAATAAGCTTTGCGGGAACTTGGGAAAAGCTTAGGGAACCGGTTAAAACCGGCATAGGAGACAGCTTTTCACAGGCAGCTTCGGTTTTCAAAAGCAGGTCATTTAGAATTTTCATAGGAATCTACCTGTCGGGACAGTGCGGTATGGATTTTGTCTCGGGAATGGCAATTTACTATGTCGACGATGTACTGAACGGCTATCAAAAGGGTTATATGACCATGCTGATGGGAGTTCTGATGGTTTCTCAGCTCCTCGGCATGCTCTTTTTCGGACCGGTAATGACGAAGACGTCAAAGAGGACTACGATTTTGATAGGTGCACCGATAAGAATAGTGTGTACGCTTGGTCTTCTTGCGTTCTCATATGAGGGGGCGTCAATCTATCCGATCCTTGTCCTGTCTGCGGGTGTGGGTATAGGAAACGCGGCGACATTGACAAGCATATTTGCCATCCTCGCAGATATGGCTGACGTAGACGAGTTAATAACTTCGGTGAGCAGACCGGGAATTGTATCGGGAATGGCAACCTTTGCAAGAAAAATATCTGCAGGACTTTCGGCTTGGGTTATTGGAATTTTGATTTCAATTGCCGGATACGATGCAGAAGTTGCAAAGTCAGGACTCAGACAGAGCCTTCACACGCAGAACGGCGTAGCTCTGATTTTCATATTCCTTCCGGTGATTCTGGTTACTCTCCTTTTGATCTTCGGTTACATATTCCCTATTACAAAGAAGGAGTTCGAACTCGTTCACAAGGAAATCGCAAGGAGAAAGGGTGAGGATAATTCAGAGACAACTGAAGAGGAAAAGAAAATTCTAAAGCGCGTAACAGGTGTCGAGTACGAGGAACTTTGGGGAAACAAGGAGTGTTATGGTAATGAATAAAACGAAAAGACCTTTTGTGTGGGCACATCGCGGTGCAAGTGCATACTGCCCCGAGAATACGCTTCCTGCCTTTGCCAAGGCGATGGAGATGGGAGCTGATGGAATAGAACTCGATGTGCAGATGACAAAGGATGGAGAACTTGTTGTATGTCACGACGAAAAAATAGATAGAACATCTGACGGGAAGGGATGGCTCAAGGACTTCACGCTCGCTGAGCTGAGAAGCTTCGATTTTTCTTACGGATATGAGGCATATAAAGGTGTGAAAATTCCTACGCTTAGAGAAGTTTTTGAGCTCTTTGCGGATACAAATATGACGATAAACATTGAGCTCAAGACGGGCATAATGTTCTACAACGGAATCGAGGAGAAGATAGTTGCTTTGACTGAGGAATACGGATTCATGGAGCGTGTTATTTTTTCATCGTTCAATCATCTTTCGGTCAAGAGAGTAAAGGAACTGAGACCCGTGGCAAAATGCGCTTTCCTCTATGCGGATGGAACAATCGGTATGCCTGAATATGCGAAGCTTCACGGTATGTCTGCGCTTCATCCAGCACTCTACAATTTGCAGTATGAGGGATTTATGCAGGAATGCAATGAGAAAAATATCGATGTAAATGTTTGGACAGTTGACGATGAGGAGTACATTAAGATGTGCTGCAAGCTCGGCGTGGATGCCATAATCACAAACTGCCCGGATAAGGTCTTTGAGGTAATTGAAAGCGTGTCAGGTAGTGATAATGAATAATAATGCAAGCGAAAAACCGGAAATAAAGTTCATAAAGGACTCAGACTACAAGGAGTACATGTCGGATGAAAACCCTAAGTGGCGCAGCGAATACGTTGAGCAAGGAGACTTTGCTTCTTTTGATGGAATGAATCTCAGATACTACCACGCTTCTCAGGATAAGGACAAAGAAACCGCAGGTACAATTGTAATGCTTCACGGTTACTGCGGTTTCTGGGGGAAGTTTCATGAGCTGGCTCACTATTTCTGGCAGGCGGGCTTTGAGGTATTCTTTCTCGAGCAGCGAGGTCACGGATATTCCGGTAGGCAGACGAGCGACAAGGACATTGTTCACGTAAACGATTACAGTGATTATATCGCAGATCTCAAGGAGTTCATGGAAAAGATTGTTATGCTTAAGTCGTCAAAGCTTCCGCGAATCATCTACGCACACTCCATGGGCGGTGCTATTGCAGCTCTGTTTTTAGAGGAGCACCCGGAGTATTTCGACGCTGCGGTCTTGAGTTCACCGATGTTCAGCATCAAAACAGGAAAAACGCCAAAGATAGCCGTTTCAGTTCTATGTGCAAAGATAAGGCTTCTTCATCAGGAGCATTTACCTTTTCCCGGTGGAAAGCACTTTGACGGCATACCTAGGTTTGAGAGCAGCAGCGCAAGGTCCGAGGTGAGGTATAACTATATCTTCAATCAAAGGCTGGCAGACGAGCACTACCACACCTACATGATGTCAAACGGTTGGGGAGCGGCGAGCTTTAAGGCGACAAGAAAGATTTTGAGGAATGCTTATAAGGTCAAGATACCGGTTCTTCTTCTGACATCAGGAAACGATGCACTTGTGAACATGAGCGGTCATAAGAAGTTTGCGAGAAGGGCGGCAAATGTCCGGCATATAAACTTTGAAAGGGCAAAGCACGAGCTTTACAACGATATAGACGAGGTGAGGGAAGAATATTTTAAGACGATATTTACCTTTATTATGAGTTATGCTGTAAACTGAGCATTACTTAAAAGTAAATAATTAGATTAATCACATTTAATATAAGGGGAAATATTGAAAAATAGACGATTAGTTTGGAGGATGTTTTGCATAGATGCAAAACACCCTCCTTTTTAAATCATGAAATATCGATTCAACTAACCAGCGTGAAATCATGATTTATGATTCATGTATATAAAGCCATTGCAAAAGATCTTCATAAGTATTTTTGCCAGATGCAACACCTAATATTATTGTATATAACTCCTCTTGGCTATAACTAAGATGAATGCCATCCATCATCACGGATTCCCACCGCTCCGCTGGTTATCTCAATAAGATGCTGATGAAGTTGTAGTACTTGAGCTTTTGATAAGCGAATCATTTGGATAGAACCTCATAAGCTACACGGTTTTCGCTTATAAGTCTATTGGAAACTGCCATAACATCTTCATCAGGAGCAAGCTGGTATTCGATTGCTTCGTTAAATTCAACCAGAAGGTATCTTGGTCGATTGTTCTTTAGAATTATTACAGAGCCATTTTCGTCAACCTTTCTTGCTACCTTTGAAAAATTCTGGTTTGCTTCTGTTATAGAAACCAAACTATTAGTACTTATATTCATATAGATCACTTCCTCCCTTTTAGATTATATTAACACTATGTTAGGATAAATTCAACCTAAACTACAATAGCTTTACAAAATTAGATAATAAATGTTAGTATGGTATATCTAAAGATATAACCATAATTTAAGGTCTAGCCTTGGGTGGAAATATGAGTAGAAAATCAAAATCAAAGAAAAAGCTGATTACCGGAGAAATATACAAGGCAAAGGGAGGCTTCGGCTTCCTAAAATGTGATGCTTTTGAGAAGGACGTCTTCATAGCGAGAAAGCACATGAAGGATGCCATGGATGGCGACATAGCGGAGGTCGCTTTGATTCCTATGCCCCTTTGGGAAAACGGACCCGAGGGCTTTGTCGTAAACATAAAGGAGAGGATGGTAACGGAGCTCGTCGGAACACTCGATAAGAGTGGCAAAAATGGCTTTCTCATACCTATGGAGAAGCGACTTAAAGAGGATGTTTTCATTCCAAGTAAATGGCTTAGAGGCGCAAAGAACGGAGATAAGCTTCTCGTCAAAATTAGAAAATATCCTCAGGACGATAGACTGGCCGAGGGTGAAGTTCTAAAGATTATCGCAAGGAAGGATGATTCCGATAGGGACATCAAAGCCTTAATATATGAGCACGATGTCAGCGTGGAATTTCCTAAGGAGATAGAGGCGGAAACTCGAAAAGTTGCTGATCTTGTGCTTGAGTACACGGATACCGGGTCGAGACTTGACCTAAGAAAAGAAGAAATAATAACCATAGACGGTGCGTATTCCAAGGATCTTGATGATGCCGTTTCGCTTAAGAAAAATGAAAAGGGCAACTTCGTTCTTGGAGTTCACATCGCTGATGTCAGTGAGTTTGTGCGTGAGGGTATGGCTCTTGATGCGGAGGCTTTGAGCAGGGGAAACAGCATATACCTGATAGATCATGTTGTTCCTATGCTTCCCGTTTTGCTATCTAACAAACTGTGCAGCCTAAACGAGGGCGAGGACAGGTTTACGCTGAGCTGCATAATGGAGATAGATAGGAGAGGCAAAGTACAGGAATATAAGATATGCGAATCGATAATCAAATCGAGCGCAAGGCTCGTCTATGATGAGGTTTCGGATTTTCTTGAGCATGGCAAAGCTAAGGACAAGCTTGAGGCTCATGGAGCTATGCTAAAGGACATGCAGGAGCTTGCGGAGTGCCTAAAAAAGGCGAGGGAAGAGCTTGGAAGTATAGATTTTGACATAGATGAAGCAGAATTTGAAATCGACATGAACGGTGTTCCTGTAGACATATCGCTAACGGAGAGGCGTACTGCAAATCGCCTTATTGAGGAGTTTATGCTGATTGCAAATAGAACGGTTGCCGAGCATTATTTTTGGATGGAATATCCTTTTATATACAGAGTCCACGAAAAGCCTCTGCCGGAGAAAGTGATGGAGCTAAAATCATTCCTAAAGGGCATAGGAATATCGCTTCCACTGAACGAGGGTAATATTCATCCTCTAGCATTGAGAAATCTGCTCGAAGAGGCGGACAAGGACGGAAAGCTTTCACTTGTCAGTGCGGTCATGGTGAGAAGTATGCAAAAGGCATTTTATTCGCCTGAGTGCCTAGGACATTACGGACTGGCTTTCAAGCAGTACTGCCATTTTACATCTCCGATAAGAAGGTATGCGGATCTCTGGATTCACAGGATGATTAAGCATCAAATGCATGAGGAACTAAGTGATGAACAGCTATCAAAATATCATGAAAAGGCTAAGAAAGTTTCAGATATAGTTTCCGAGACCGAGCGCAAGGCGATTTCGATGGAACGCGAACTCGAAAAGCTGAAGAAAGCTCAATACATGGAGCGCTGGGTTGGTCATGAGGAGCAGGGCGTCATAAGTGGAATAACGAGTTTTGGAATCTTCGTTCAACTACCTAACACTGTTGAGGGACTTGTAAGGCTCGATACCTTGACCGATGATTACTATGAATTTGATCAGGAGAATTACAGACTGGTTGGTTGTAATCACGGTAGGCAGTTCCGCCTTGGAGATAGTGTTAAAGTCGTATGCACAAGGGTTGACACGCTTATCGGAGCGATTGATTTTAGGCTCTGCCAGAAAAATTTTCAATATTGACCGTGAAAAAATGTATGAATAAAAAAACAAATGCTTGACATATGTATTCTCATATGATAGAATCTATCTGAAAATTGATTGAATTATGCTAAATCTATGTACGCAAGCGCATTTATAAAGCGTATGCTGAGGGGAAACAGGTGAGTATTCCTGTGCGGTCCCGCCACCGTGTTTCGGGTATATCATCCCGATGAGCCGGATTGCCTCCATGGATTGTATTTTTGTTATCGGCGCGGATACCGAGTCACACAGAATGTAAGTAGGCATCAAGCTTAGTGAGGGGAGTTATCCAAGGGTGGATAGGTCCTTTTTTAGTAATAAATTCTCATGTTTTAAGCATTAACATTTGTATCTCAGCATTTGCTGTCTACTTCCTCTCGGTTTTGCCTGCCACAAGCAAGCGAGGAGGTGATAGTATATAAAATCCTAGTTATTGCAGAGATGATTACCTTAATTAATCTGAATGCACATAAGTGCGATTTATTTTCAGGAGGTTATTTATGAACAAAAAAATAATTAAAAAGCTGACAGCGGCATTCTTAGGTATATTATTCGTGATGAGTATGAGCATCACATCTATGGCGGCAGAGCCTTGGGACAGCATACCTAACCTGCTTCCGTATCCTAATAAGGCGGAGTTTAATAAGGTTGTGACTATTCCTCTGGTATTTCCTAAGACCATAGAGCTTAAAGTGCAGGGGGCAAATGCACAGTATAAGCCGGCGATGTTTACCCAAAAGGCTTATGCAGATTCCATAAGTTATAGCATAATTCCGGGCAGCACAGGTGCGCTTAAGCTCAAAGAAAAAGGAAAGGACAGTCCTAATGTGTCCGGTGGCTATATCAGCAGGCAGAAGGTTGAAGTTAAGGCTAATGCCAAATATGGACCTTGCATAGTGAAGGCCAGTAATAATCATGGCGGATATGTAGACCTCGGAGTAATCATCAATCCTAAGTTAAAAAAACCAGATGTCAATAATGTTAAGATTAGATATTTTAACACTAAAGTGGACAGCTCGCACTTGCTCAAGAGCATAGATGGACAGTCAATCAACTGTGATAATGTCGATACTGATATTAAATTTCCGACGGCTTTAGATACATCAAAACTCGGAACGACCGAGCAGAAATATGCTAACAGTTCGGCAAACACATATTTGACATCGCTGACGATAAAAGGTCATAAATACACCAATAATCCGGCTACATATATAGGCTGGATGTACGGGGTATATGGCAGCAACGGTGTTAAAAAGCAGATGTGCAACTATGTAGGCGGTGAGGGCTATCGTTTAGAAGCAGGCGACATCGTCGTTTGGGGCTACGGAAGCTGGGGCATGCTACCTGAAACACTTCCGGCAAATCTGAGATAAAAATATTGCTAAATTAGGCGGAGTCTGCACGGCTCCGCCCCTTTAAGGAGAAAGAAGATGTTTGACAGAAAGAAAGCGAAGCTGTTTTCCATACTCCTTGCACTCTCTCTCGTTTTTTCCGGTATAGGTCTATCCCTTGCGGGAGAAAATTACGGGAAAAAGGTAGGTACGGTTACTGTATCCGTGGAGGACAGCGTTCCGATACCCGAAGGGCAGGATTGGCAGGAACCTAAGGGAAAGATACTGAATGACTGCGAGATAGCTCTCTATTCAGACGATACGATGATGGACTGCATAGAGAGAGCCTGTGCGCAAAACGGCATCGACATAGACATCGCGAACAGAGGTACGGGAAGCGGATACATAAGGTCGATAGACGGACTTGCGGAGAAGAAAAAAGGCGCTATGAGCGGCTGGATGGGTACGCTGAACGACTGGTTTACAAATAAGGGATTTGAAAATTTCTCTATAGAGAACGGAAAGCTGAAATCCGGAGATAAAATAAAGCTCGGCTATACGCTGAATTTAGGAAAGGATCTCGGAAGTGACTATGAAAACAATGATAAGAGCTTGAGAACGGTAGAATTTTCTAAAGGAAAGCTTGATAAGAATTTCAAAAGCGATATCTATGAATATACTTTAAACATAGAGGCGGAGAATGAAGCCTCGCTCAGTTTGCGTGCAGCCGCCGTAAACAAGAATTATCAGGTGAGGTCGTATCTCAACGATAAGGAACTTCCTTACCTCGGTCAATTTAACGTCAAGGACGGTGATATAGTTGAGGTTAGATGCGGAATAAAAGGCTGGCCGACGATGAGCGATGATAGCGCTGAAGGAAAGGTATATAGATTTAAAGTTACAATTTCACAAGGCGGACAGCCGGGACCTCAGGAGGATATAGAAACCGAGATAAATCTATCCGGAGGATTAAATGAAAACTCGGGATTATGTAACAGACTCGAGATATATAAGGACGGTAAAAAGCTTGCGGAAACTGCGGTAGAAGGACTTGAAAATACAAAAATTCAGCCTTTCGATGACGACTTTAAAGTTGAGGACGTATCGCAATGGAAGCTTAAGCTGAAGGAAGGCGAATACACACTGCACTTCTATACGGATAACACGGAGCTGTTTAAAGACGGTTTGATGGGAAAGTGCAATATAAAGATAGATGATAAAAATAAGGTCTTTTCCTTTTTTACCATACAGTACGATGCAACCTTCGGAGATTTAACCCAAGATGTACATTTATACTCCGATGAGCTTGATGTGAACCTATACGACAGCTCGGGGAAAAGACTTGAATGCTCCGATTTTGTTTTTCATTCGGAGGACGATAACTATGACTCTCATTATAAATTATATGTGGTTCAGTATGAGAAGAACTTAAAATTGAATTTTGCCGGTCGTCCCTTGGATAAGAGACTGGTTCCCGATCTTATTTTAGATGCTTCATCTCACAAATATGATGGTGAAGGGTTTTCCGTATCAGCATCGGGATTCAGAGGCTATGTGGATAAGGAAGTCTTTAAGAAAAACGATTCTTGCGGAAATCTGTCTTTCTCAATACGTTTAACGGATGAGTTGAGAACATATACTGTAAAGGTTCCTAAGGATCTGAACAATTTCCGTATATATCATCGAGACACAAAGGCATACAGCCCGTGGAGAGAGCTTAAGGAGGGTGACTACGGAGCTTCCGCGATTACAGTAGATAAGAGTCACAGCGACTACGATGTCTATTCGTTTAAGGCGGGGCATATTTACGGTCTCGTGCTCACAGGCGGCGGTGAAGGAACATCTTATATAAAATCACTTAAAGAAGTTAACTTCGACGGAAATAAAGGTTATGATATGACCTTTATGCTGTCGAAAAAGGGCAGCGGTGGCAGTCCTTACCAGCCTACATATTATATAGGTACGCTGACGAACGATATATATACGAATATAAGGGATGAGGGTATGTATCGAATAATCGCAAGCGGGGAGAGAGTACCGCTTAACACCTTCCGTGTTACGCAGGGTACGGGAAGCGATGTAAGCAATCTAATTATGGAGCCGGACAAGCACTATAAGGTGATGTACGGCGACAGCGTTGAAGTCATCGAAGGACAGGGTAAGATAGGAAGAGAGTGGGCTGATATAGCCGCAAAGCCGGGAAAGAGCGGTCCGTCAATAGTTGCGATAAGATATGACGAGTCGGAGTATTTAGAAAGCAGTGAAAATTTGCCGCCTATGAGTGAAAAGGGTATATATCTACCTGCTATAGATCCTGACAGAATCGGCATTGCCATATACGATGTTGATGGCAGCGGTGATAAGATTGAACCGAATATTAAGCAGCTTAAGTACGATACCATATATTTTGCAAAATCAATAAAGGGACCGAGCGGTAAGGAGCTGGGAGGAAGCGATACAAAGGATTTCACCTTCAGACCGACATCAAAAAACGGCGCGGTAAAGGTGGAATATCATAGGCCTATTCAGAGTCTTGACGACTTTAACAACGACAATTTCTTTGCTGAGGAAACATGGGAAGCGGCAGAGATGTCGGATGACGGAAGCGCGACAATCAAGCTGAGAAACGGCAGAAACATAATTAGAATGACATCGGGAGACAGCGTGAGGTACTTCACCCTGAGAGCCAAGGCTATAGATGTAAAGACCGAAAATCTCACAAACAAGGGCAAGAAGTTTAAAAAAGGAGATAAGGTAAAGGTAAGCTTTTCCGACCTAACTCTTCCGGTTTATAAGATGGTGGCGATATATAACCCGGGCATAGGAAACGACCCTCCGGGAAGCTACAATCTGGTTGCAAACACGAGGCTTATAGGCAAGCTGAACGGTAAGGACATAAAGGGACCGGTTACACAATATGCGATAGGCTATGTCAATTACTTTGAGTTTGAAGCAGGAGAGGACGATATGCTGCTCAGTGATATTCACATCACTTCGGGCGGCTTCGGCTCGGCGCTCGACGGTCATTGCGATATAGATGAAAACGGACTGGGTCCTAACTTCAATGCTCCGTCTATGTCAAACGGAATATACTGCGATTTTCCTGAGATTAGGATAGCTATGAAGGAGGGTAAGCCGTCTAAGCCGCAGAATCCGCAGCAGCCGGGAGGAACTTCAGAAAAGAAACCTGACGGTAAGATAAAGGAAAAAGGAAGAGGCCAAGCTAAGGGCGTGAATACGGGTGATGATTCCCAAATATATATTTATATGTTAATATTCGCTTCCGGAGCAGCTATGCTTATCGCAAGCAGGTTCGTGGAAAGAGAGAAAAACAGATAAAGTATTTTAGGATATATTGGAGAAATATAATCGTCTCAAAGTAGCTGCCACATTTATTTGAACGGCTACTCGTCAATATGAGAGTGATAAAACAAATGATTTTGACAACCGGCAATATTGCCGGTTGTTTTGCTGCATAAGCAAAACCACGCGCCTAACGCGTGGTTCAGTGTTTGTATTCTTAAGGCTAATATACGATTGTCTGATTTTGAGGTATGATCTGCTCTATTTTATCGCCGTCATATCCTTCAGGAATACCTTGTAGCACTTATATGCTTCATAGATGTCCGCCTTGCTTGCGATTTCCCATGGACTGTGCATGCATAGAACTGCAACGCCACTGTCGATTACATTCATCCCATAGTTTGCCAGAATGTAGGCTATGGTTCCACCACCGCCGGCGTCAACTTTTCCGAGTTCGGCAGTCTGGAAACCTACCTTTGCGTCGTCCAATATCTGACGAATCTTTGCCATGAACTCAGCGCTGGCATCGTTTGAGTCGTACTTTCCGCCTGAGCCTGTGTATTTGTTGAAAGTGATTCCATGTCCGCAGTAAGCTGTGTTCTTGCGCTCGAAAACGCTTTCGTATGTAGGATCAAAGCCTGCACTTACATCAGATGAAAGTGCACATGAATTTCTCAAAGCGCGGCGAAGCTTAAGTTCTGAGAATTCTCCACATAGCTGCATCATCTCAGCAAATGTGTCCTCAAAGAAGTGTGACTTCATTCCTGTAGCGCCAACGCTTCCAATTTCTTCCTTATCGGAGAGGATGCAAAGCGATGTTCTTGCCTGAGCCTCACTATCGAGGATTGCAGCAAGTGAAGTGTATGCACAGATGCGGTCATCATGTCCATAGCCGATTACCATAGCTCTATCAAAGCCTAGATCCCTAGCCTTTCCTGCAGGTACAACTTCAATCTCAGCGGATAGGAAGTCGTCCTCATCAAAGTTATATTTTTCCTTGAGTATTGCGAGGATTCCGGCTTTAACTCTGTCCTTTGTCGCTTCCTTGTCATCAGAATCGCCGGCGTCAAGAGGCTTGCTTCCGAGGAGTACGTCCAGTGCCTCACCCTCGATAACCACATTTGCCTTCTTGCTCATCTGCTTTGATGAAAGGTGTACTAGCAGATCAGTAACTGAGAAAACCGGATCGTTTTCGTCGTCACCGACTGCGATATCGATAACCGTACCGTCCTTTTTTGCTACAACGCCGTAGAGTGCTAGTGGAATTGTAACCCACTGATACTTCTTGATACCGCCATAGTAGTGCGTATCCAGATAGACGAACTCTGAGCTCTCATAAAGAGGATTTTGCTTAATGTCAAGGCGAGGTGAGTCGATGTGCGCACCGAGAATATTTGTACCGTTCTCAATACTTTCCTTACCTATGATTCCAAAAATCATAGTCTTGTTCATATGCTGTGCATAGAACTTGTCACCAGTCTTAAGTTTCTTTCCTTCTTTAATCAAAGCTTTGATATCCGAATAGCCCCTTGCTTCAGCCATTTTGATAGCTTCTGAAACGCAGAGACGCTCTGTCTTTGCTCTAGATATAAAATCCTTGTATTCCTCTGAAAGTTCATTCAGTTTTTTCAGGTCATCTTCCGTATATGTTGGCCATAAGTTTTTGGTTTCCATTCTTCTTCCTTTCATATATACATTATTTGTGTATATCACTTGTATTAGTATAAATATATGCTATACACATTATATGTAAATTTGATGAGTTTTTCAATCTTGCTATTTAAAAAACTATGCCTTGGGGGTATAATTCAATATGGAGGCGTGTATCATGAATAAAGAATTTGAGAAGATAAATCATTGCTTGGAGCAGATTAGGAAGAAAACCGACTTTGAGCCCCTAATGGCTGTTGTTTTAGGTTCGGGACTCGGTGCTTATGCTTCAAAGATGGAAGTTGTTTGCGAGATTCCATATAGTGAAATCAGTGGTTTCCCCGTGTCTACAGTGCAAGGTCACGATGGAAGGTTTCTATTTGGATATGTCGAAGGAGTTCCAATAGTTGCAATGAAGGGCAGGGTGCACTTCTACGAAGGATATACTATGAACGAAGTAGTTCTTCCTATAAGAACTATGGGGCTTCTTGGTGCCATGTATATTCTTTTGACGAACGCCGCCGGTGGTATTGATTTAGATTTCAGCCCCGGGGACCTTATGCTAATTAAGGATCATATATCGAGTTTCATCAGAAGCCCGCTTATAGGAGAGAATATAGAGGAGCTTGGCGTCAGATTTCCTGATATGAGCAGGGTCTACGATTCAGAGCTTAGCGAGTGTATAAGAAAAGCAGCTTCCTGCGAGGGGATAGACCTGAAGGAGGGAAGCTACCTACAGACAAGCGGCCCTCAGTTTGAGACACCGACCGAAATCAAGATGTTCAGAACACTTGGAGCGTCGGCTGTGGGAATGAGCACGGTGGTTGAGGCGATAGCAGCACATCATATGGGTATGAGGGTATGCGGAATATCATGTATAAGTAATATGGCGGCAGGCATTTTAGATCAGCCGCTCACACACTCTGAGGTTCAAACTACCGCAGATAAGGTTGCACACAAGTTCGAGAGACTTGTCAGCATCCTTATAAAAGAGATTGGACAGCTTAAGGAGGTATAGATGAGAAAAAGCGTTTTTATTACCGGAGGTTCTAAGGGAATCGGTGCAGCTTGCGTTGAGCTGTTTTCAAAGAACGGATTTGCTGTAGCCTTTGTATACGGAAAAGATAATAAAGCCGCCCAAAAGTTGGCAGCCAAAACTTCGGCTCTTGCAATCAAAGCAGATGTTTCAGATGTTGAACAGATAGAGAAGGCCTTTGACCAGGCCCGGACATACTTTGGGATACACAGCTTTGACGTAGTTGTCTGCAATGCAGGAATCTCAGCATCGGGGCTTATAACCGATATGAACGAGGATGTCGTAGATTTGCTCATAGGAATTAATCTTGTGGGAACGATAAATGTTAGTCGCAAGGCGGTTTCACACATGGTTGAGGAGAAGAAGGGAAACATTGTTATGATCTCATCAATGTGGGGTCAGAGAGCAGCGTCATGCGAGAGTATATACGCAGCGACAAAGGCAGGAATCATCGGTTTTGCCAGAAGTCTTGCTGCAGAGCTTGGACCTTCGGGTATAAGGGTAAACGTCGTATCACCGGGAGTTATAGCGACTGATATGAATAGAGAATATAGCGACGAGGATATGTCGGCTTTAGCAGACGAAACTCCGCTTGGGAGAATAGGACTTCCGGATGAGGTTGCCGAGGCAGTTTATTATTTGGCCAGCGACAAGGCTAGTTTCATAAACGGGCAGGTGCTCGGAGTAGATGGCGGTTTTGCCGTTTAGTTATAGTCATATTTTGAGGGATTAAAATGTCAGTTATACAAAACATTTTATCGAAAATAGGAGAGTTCTTTGTGGGCTTATTCGATCTGGTCAAGGAGCTTTTTACGCTTTCAGACGGATACGGTCTTCTTTACACTGCCATCGCAAGGTGGGTGTTTATAATTCTTTCGCTCTTCATTTTGGTGAAATCCATAGTTTCACTCTTGCGTAGCAGGAGTCCTAACGAGGTATGGGCATATTTCAATGTCAACGACAAAATAGCTTATCCTATAACTCACTGGGAGAACCTAATAGGCAGATCAAAGAGCTGCGACCTCGTACTTAAGGATGATGCGGCTTCGAGAAGCCACGGTACGCTTTGCAGAGATGCCGAGGGCAAGTGGTCATATATGGATTTAGGATCGAGCAACGGAAGTATCTGCGCCGGAAAGAGACTCAGTAAAGGTAAGAAGTATCCAATTGAACCGGGAGACAGTATTCTTATAGGCCAAAGCACATGTACGCTGCTTCCTATCAGCCTTGAGGAGAAGAGAAATAACGAGAAGCTGAGAAAGGAAGAAACCTTCCTTCTATCACCTTGGACATCGCTTTTGATGCTTACCCTATTTCAACTGATGACTGTGATTCAACTCGATATATCTTTGGGAGAAGCATATACAAGTCAAATTTCAGTGGCTTTCGCGGGACTTTGCGCATTGATGTGGGTCTATGTTATCACCATGAGAATGCTCAAAAGAAAGAGCTTTGAGATGGAGACGATAGCTTTTTTCTTGTCAACACTAAGCCTTGCTGTCACAGCGAGCAAGTATCCACACTCAGTGCTGAAGCAGTTCATCGCCATAGTCTTTGGAGTGCTTCTATTTGTTGGTATGTGTACAGTTTTGAGGAACCTGGATAGAAGCAAGGCTATCAAAAGATATCTCTACGCGGGGGCTGCAGCTATGCTTATTTTCAACCTGCTTCTAGGCACGACAAAATTCGGTGCTGCAAACTGGGTAAGTATAGGAGGCCTTTCTGTTCAGCCATCTGAAATAGTAAAGCTGGCTTTCATCTGGGTGGGTGCGGCTTCACTGGATGAACTGATGGAAAAGAGAAATTCACTCATATTTATGCTCTTTTCGGGATTTTGTTTTATATGTCTCGCTTTGATGGGTGACTTTGGAACGGCATTGATATTCTTTGTAACTTTCCTGGTCATATCCTTCCTCAGAAGTGGCGACTTCACAAAGCTAATCTTGATTGTCGGAGTTGCATTTGTCGGAGGACTTATGGTCCTGAAGTTTAAGGCCTATGTTGCAGCAAGATTTTCTGCATGGGGACATGTTTGGGAATTTGCTGATGAGATGGGATACCAGCAAACCAGAACGATGTCAGCCGCATCAAGTGGAGGACTCATAGGTGTTGGTGCAGGAGACGGATGGCTTAAGACCATTCCGGCGTCTGAAACTGACCTGGTATTTGGATTCATAACAGAGGAGTGGGGGCTCATAATTGCGGTACTTGCAATATTTGCGATAGTTACGCTTTCACTCTTTGCGATTCGTTCAATTTGGGGTGGTAGATCAACTTTCTATACGATTGCTGCTTGCTCTGCGATGTCGCTATTCATTTTCCAAACAATGCTAAATGTATTTGGCTCGGTAGACCTATTTCCGCTTACGGGTGTTACATTCCCATTCCTCTCAAACGGAGGAACGAGTATGGTTGCATCATGGGGACTCTTAGCATTCCTTAAGGCTTCGGACACTAGGGCGAGCGCCAGCATTGCTGTATCAAACGAGGAGGCGATATCATGAGAAAACTCGAGGTTAGATCGATAATATGTTTAGCTCTTGCGGCGATTTTGATACTTGGAACAGGAATTTTTGTGTTTCGATTTGTCAAATACGGAAGCAAGTGGGCGACATTCTACGGAAACAAAAGTATATATGAAAACGGTGTTCTAAAAAGTGGAGCCATATACGACAGAAACGACGTTCTCCTGGCAAAGAGCGGGGGCGGCGAGATAAAATACAACGATGATGCGGAAATCAGAGAAGCTACGCTTCATGCTGTTGGCGACGTGAACGGTAAGATTTCAACATCAGCACTCAGTACATATAAAGATAAACTCATAGGATATAATCTTTTGACTGGTACATATAAGCTTAAGGGCAAAAACGAGGATCTGAAGCTGACTATTGATGCTGACGTTTGCAGGGAGGCTTATAGACAGCTATCAAATTATGATGCCGGATGTATTGGAATCTACAACTATAAGACAGGTGAGATTATATGTATGGTTAGCACTCCTACATTTGATCCTGAGAATGAACCAAGCGTTCCGCGCGACGATCAGTCAGGTTTATACCTTAATAGATTTCTTTCATCAAAGCTTCCGCCGGGCTCAATTTTCAAAACGGTTACTGCAGCAGCGGCGATTGAAAACACAGACTACCAAAATTTTAGTTATCAGTGTGACGGAACCAGATTAATCCATGGCGAGAAGTTAAACTGCGCATATCCGCACGGACATGTCGACCTTGGAGGTGCGCTATTGCAGTCATGTAATGGTGCTTTCTCAACGCTGGCCAATGAGATGGGACCTGAAATAATGAAGGATTATGTTGATAGGCTTGGACTCACAAAGTCATATGATATCGATGGAATAAAAAATGTAAAGGGAAGTTTTGACTTTCCCAAGAATTCCGATTTAAACCTCGGCTGGGCGGGAGTAGGTCAGTATCATGATCTTGTGAATCCATGCTCGATGATGGTTTATATGGGAGCGGTAGCAAATGGTGGAAAGGCTGCAATTCCTCACATTTTGATGAATGATTTCAGAATAACCAAGATGACAAACCAGATGATAGATAAGTCCACATCGGAAACTCTTTCGAAGATGATGAAGAAAACCGTAGAAAACGGATATCTTGGTAATAGTAATCTGCCAAATCTGGATGTATATGCTAAGACCGGAACTGCAGAGTCCGCAGGAAAGAAACCTTACGGATGGTTTGCAGGATTCCTAAAGGATGAGAATCACCCTTATGCATTCATAGTTTGCTTGGAGAACTCGGGCGAAGCCTACTACACAGCTCTTCCGGTTGCAAACAGCGTTTTGCAAGTTGCAGTAAGAAAGTAGTTTTGTGACAAATTAAGATATGAAATTGACCATTGTAATATTAATAATAAAAGGGAGCTTTTAATGAAAGACGAAACTAAATGCCTGCATTCAGGCTATAAACCAAATAACTCAGAGCCGCGCGTGCTTCCCATCGTGCAGAGCACAACCTATGTATTTGACTCAACACAGGATGTTGCAGACGTATTTGATGATCCGACAAAGGCTCTAATATACTCAAGATTTGCAAATCCGACTGTAATGGCAGTTGAGGATAAAATTGCGGATTTGGAAGGTGGAATTGCAGCTATGTGCACAAGTTCAGGACAGGCGGCGAACCTATTTGCTGTACTGAACATATGTAAGGCGGGAGACCATATTCTCAGTGTTGCACAGATTTATGGCGGAACATATAATCTATTCAATGTAACGCTTAAGAAGTTAGGTATAGATTGCACTTTCGTATCCACTGATGCAAGTTCTGAAGAAATCGAGAAAAATATTCAGCCTAATACAAGACTTATTTTCGGTGAAACCATTGCAAACCCTGCAATAAGCGTATTGGATATAGAGAAGTTTGCCGATATTGCTCACAAGCACAATATTCCACTAATCGTTGATAATACCTTTGCGACACCTATGCTTTGCAAGCCGATTGAGTTTGGTGCGGACATAGTTACTCATTCGACAACAAAGTATATGGACGGACACGCAGTTCAGGGTGGCGGTATCATCGTAGACGGTGGAAAATTCGACTGGTCAAACGGAAACTTTCCCGATATGACGGAGCCGGACGATTCGTATCACGGGATAAAGTATGTGGAAAAGTACGGAAATCTGGCATACATATTAAAGGCAAGAATGCAGTTAATGCGTGACTTTGGTGCATATCCTGCAGCGCACTCCGCCTTCTTATTAAACCTTGGACTTGAAACTCTTCACCTCAGAATGGAAAGATACTGTGAAAACGCATTAGCAGTTGCAAAGTATCTGGAGGAGAACGACCTGGTTGAGAGCGTAAGCTATCCGGCACTTGATAGAGACAAGTATCATGAACTATACAAGAAGTACCTTAAGGGTGCAAGCGGTGTGATTTCATTTGTCATCAAAGGCGGAAGAGATAATGCAATGAAGTTCATGGATTCGCTGAAGCTCGCATCAAACGAAGTGCATGTAGCGGACATCAGAACCTGCGTGCTTCATCCGGCCAGTGAGACTCACAGACAGCTTTCCGACGAGCAACTTGCCGAGGCAGGAATCAATCCGGGCATGGTTAGACTATCAGTTGGACTAGAGAGCATAGACGATATTATGGAGGATCTAAAGCAAGGATTTGCCGCTATAAAGTAGTAATTTCTAATAATTTTATTTTAAAAATTTGAGATTACAAGCAAAATTAATTGACTACTTAAGTTTCTTAATGTAGAATAATCTAGGTGGATTTTTATTTTCATAAACTCACAGAATTTTTGAGAGGAAAGAGGAAAGATATGAAGAACAAGAGATTTTTAGCATTGTTAATGGTAGCTGTTATGGCGATTTCTGCTCTAGCGCTAGCTGCTTGTGGAAACAAGACACTAGAAGAGTATGTTAAGAAGGATTCAAAACTCCAGTCAGAAATAGATCAGATTGCTAAGACACAGGGTCTGGAGATTACAATCAAGGAGAACACTCTAACATATGTTTACAAGTATAAGCAAAACTTGACAGATGATCAGATTAAGATGATGAGTAAGCAGCTGGAGGTTGCTCTTGAAAATGCAAAGGCAACATTCCAGAATCTTGCAGCTCAGTTGGAAACAAAGACAAAGATTAAGGGAATCAAGGTTGCTGTTGAGTACCAGGACGCAAGTGGTAAGGTAATATACAAGGGAGAATACACTTCAAAGTAAGAACTTGCCAAAAATGTTTTCAAGCATAGCCGATAATTCGGCTATGTTTTTTTATTGAACAGCATCTGCTTTTACTGTAAAATATATGTATTAATGTTGCGTGAGGTAAGCATGGAAAATAAAGAAGACTATCAGAAGTATATTAGAAATTTCAGTATTATAGCTCATATAGATCACGGTAAATCTACTCTGGCAGATAGAATCATCGAAAACACAGGTCTTGTTGCTCATAGAGATATGAAGGAGCAGTTCCTTGACAACATGGATCTTGAGAGGGAACGCGGTATAACCATAAAGCTACAGACGACAAGACTCGTTTACAAGGCTTGCGATGGCAATGAGTATATATTCAATTTGATAGACACGCCCGGTCACGTTGACTTTAACTACGAGGTTTCAAGAAGTCTTGCAGCTTGTGAAGGTGCAGTCCTTGTCGTTGACTCAACTCAGGGTGTAGAGGCTCAGACCATGGCAAACGTATATCTTGCACTGGATGAGGACCTTGAGATAGTTCCTGTCCTAAACAAGATAGATTTGGCTAGTTCCAGACCTGATGAGGTAAAGGAAGAGATAGAGGAGATGATAGGTATAGATGCTTCAGAGGCTCCGCTCGTATCTGCTAAGGAAGGCATAGGTATAACAGAGCTTCTTGAGGCTGTGGTCAAGTCCGTTCCTGCACCTAGCGGCAATCCTGATGGCAAGCTTAAGGCTTTGATTTTTGACTCCGTATACGATAACTACAAGGGTGTAGTTATTTACACTCGTATAGTCGACGGTCAGGTGGGTGTCGGGGACAATATCCTTTTGATGAATACAAAGAAGAAGTACGAGGTAACCGAGGTTGGCATTATGGCGCCTTCCCATGTTCCAACTAAGTATTTGAGAGCAGGTGAGGTAGGATACATATGTGCAAGCATCAAACAGGTTAAGGATGCCAGAGTCGGTGATACGGTGACACTTGCCCAAAATCCTGCAGATGAGGTGCTTCCGGGATACAAGAAGGTTCAATCCATGGTTTATTGCGGCATCTACCCTGCGGAGGGTGAAAAGTATGAGAGCGTAAAGGATGCGCTCGAGAAACTTCAGGTAAACGATGCGGCCTTTGTTTTTGAGCCTGAGACATCAACTGCACTTGGCTTCGGTTTCAGATGCGGCTTCCTTGGTCTCTTACACATGGAAATCATAGTGGAAAGACTTGAGAGGGAGTTCGACCTCGGAGTGATTACGACATCACCTAGTGTAGTTTATAAGGTTGTTATGAACGATGGTAGCATTCAGATGATACAGAATCCGACAAATCTCCCACCGCAGACTGAGATTGACCATATCGAGGAACCTATCGTCAAGGCGGATATTATGACACCTAAGGAGTACGTGGGAACAATTATGGAGCTTTGTCAGAAGAAGCGTGGAACCATGCTTCACATGGAGTATATCGCTCAGGATAGAGTTCAGCTTCACTACGAGCTTCCACTTAATGAGGTTATATATGATTTCTTTGATGCACTGAAATCAAAGACGAGGGGATACGGATCGCTCGACTACGAGTTCATTAAGTATCAGAAGTCATCGCTTGTTAAGATGGATGTTCTGCTAAACAAAGATCTCGTAGATGCCTTCTCTATGATAGTTCACGAGAGCGCAGCTTACGAAAGAGGAAGATTCGTCTGCAAGAAGCTCAAGGAAGTTATTCCTATGCACCAGTTCGAGGTACCTATTCAGGCTGCTATAGGACAGAAGGTTATTGCAAGAGAGACGGTAAGAGCTTATCGTAAGGATGTAATCGCAAAGTGTTACGGCGGAGATATATCGCGTAAGAAAAAGCTTCTTGAGAAGCAGAAGGAAGGTAAGAAGAGAATGCGTCAGTTCGGCAAGGTCGAGGTGCCTCAGGAAGCCTTCACAGCAGTTCTTAAATATGATGACGAAAAATAATATAGATACGGGACTGGGGATATATGTACATATCCCTTTCTGTATAAGTAAGTGTATATATTGCGGTTTCTATTCAAAGGCAGGTGCGCCAGGCACTGAAGAGGAAAATACCTATGTGAATTTACTTGTGCAGGAAATAGAGAGCGCTTCAAGACCGAATCGAAAGGTTGACAGCATCTTTTTCGGTGGAGGAACGCCGAGCATGCTGAAAGCGGAAAGCTTGATAGAAATACTGAGCACAATAAGGCGATGCTTTGATGTGAGTGCGGGCTGCGAAATTACACTTGAGGCAAATCCGGGAACGCTAAACAAGGGCTATCTAACAAAGCTTTACGAAGCAGGCTTTAACAGGCTTTCCATGGGCTGTCAGTCTTTTTCCGACGAGGTGCTTAAGACTCTAGGAAGGATTCATAGGTCAAAGGATATCTACGAAAGTTTTTCAGCGGCGAGGGTAGCAGGCTTTGATAATATAAATCTCGATTTGATGTTTTCAGTACCGGGTGCTGATGAAGAACTATGGCAGGAAACACTGGATAAGATGATGGAGCTCTCACCGGAGCATGTATCTTTTTACAGTCTTCAGATAGAGGAGGATACACCCCTATATAATATGTATAAGAATGGCATCTTTGCAGAAGTCAGCGACGAGTTGGATAGAAGCATGTACCATAGGGCGATAGAATGTCTTAAGTCTTCCGGCTACGAACACTACGAGATATCGAACGCAGCAAAGCCGGGTTTTGAATGCAGGCATAATCTTAAGTACTGGTCGCTATCCGAATACCTCGGTTTCGGTAAGAGCGCCTCATCGTTTATAGACGGAGTTAGGTTCACAAACACAACGGATGATGGCTACGGCAAGGGCGTTTTGATGGAGAGGAATTTCCTAAAGTCAGGCGGTGTTTTGAGCATGACCGAACTCGGTAATTTAGAGTTTGCAAAGCACAAGTACAGTGAGTTTCATGTGAATGACTTCATGGATACGGCATCTGAATTTGTATTTCTTGGGCTTAGGCGAACCGCCGGCATAAGTTTTGATGACTTTGAACAACGTTTCGGGAAAAGCTTTGTGGATGTCTATGCGGACAGACGAGTGGAAATCGAGCCGTTCATTGAAAGCGGAGATTTGGTAGAGGATGAATCGGGCCTCAGACTAAGCGAGAGAGGCTTTGATATTTCGAACAAAATAATGGCGATATTCGTGTAGATTATTAATTTTAGTCTACTTGTTTGGAGGTAATAATGGAAAAGTATATTATGGCACTGGATCAGGGAACTACGAGCTCGCGTTGCATCATCTATGATAGAGGCGGTAAACAGATAAGTTCTGCACAGCTGGAGTTCAAACAATATTATCCTCAGCAGAGCTGGGTCGAGCACGACGCGAATGAGATTTGGTCGTCACAGATGACAGTTGCATACGAGGCAATGCTCAAGGCAAGACTTACGTACAAGGATATAGATGCCATCGGTATAACCAACCAAAGAGAGACGACCATTGTCTGGAACAAGGAAACCGGTGAACCTATATATAATGCCATAGTTTGGCAGTGCCGCAGAACGGCGGATTATTGCGAAAGCCTAAAGGCGCGAGGCCTTGATGAGATGTTTAGAGATAAGACCGGACTTCTTATCGATCCGTATTTCAGTGCAACAAAGCTTCGTTGGATTCTAGAGAACGTGGATGGTGCGAGAGAACTGGCTGAGCAGGGGAAACTTTTATTTGGAACCGTAGATACATGGCTTATCTGGAAAATGACAGGCGGAAAGGCACATGTTACCGATTACTCAAACGCTTCAAGAACCATGATGTTCAACATACATACTCTGGAGTGGGACGATGAGATTCTGGATATTCTCAATATACCTAAGGTCATGCTTCCTGATGTCTGTGATTCGAGCAAGGTTTATGGTGAAACCACAGATGAGCTATTCGGAGGCGGACCAATCAAAATCGCCGGTGCGGCAGGTGACCAGCAGGCAGCCCTCTTTGGTCAGCTTTGTTTTGAAAAGGGAACGGTTAAGAGCACATACGGAACGGGCTGTTTTCTTCTTATGAATACAGGGGATGAGCCGATTAAATCAAAGAACGGCCTTCTTACTACCATAGCTTATGGTATTGACGGTAGGATTACATATGCGCTAGAAGGCTCTGTTTTCATCTGTGGAGCAGTTATTCAGTGGCTTAGAGATGAACTAGGTCTTCTAAAAAAAGCTTCAGACAGTGAAAAAATGGCTAGAAAGGTAGAAAACTGCAACGGCGTTTACATAGTTCCGGCTTTTGTCGGACTTGGAGCTCCTTACTGGGATGCAAGAGCCAAGGGTACAATCTTCGGTTTGACCAGAGGCGCAAATAAGTATCATATAGTTCGTGCGGCGCTCGAGTCTATAGCTTATCAATGCTATGATTTGATAGTGGCAATGTCCTCTGATTTAGGACACGATATCTCTGTGCTAAGGGTCGACGGTGGAGCTTCGGCAAACAACTTTTTGTTACAGTTTCAGTCCGATCTGCTTGAGGCTGATGTGGTAAGGCCTAAGAGCATAGAGACGACCTCTCTTGGAGCAGCATATCTTGCAGGGCTTGCAACCGGATATTGGAAGGATATAGAAGATATCAGAAGTAAGCTGAATGTAGACAGCGTTTTCTCTCCAATGATGGATAAGGAGGGTCGTGAGTACAGACTTGATGGTTGGCACGATGCAGTTAAAAGAACCATGGGATGGAACAGATAGGGTTTGACAGATTTTGAAGCAGACGTATTAGATTTTCATTTTATAATAAAACAAAGACCGAAGATAAGCAGACTTGGGAACCCATATCTGCTTATTTTTATATCAAAATACGCATCTGATTGGCAAAATCCAACACAAAATCAACAAATTCCGCATACTGAAAAAACACAGGAAAAAATTAATTTATTTTCAAATAGGTGTTGACAATCTATGGGATAAGGAGTAAATTATACATAGTGATTAGCACTCTAACCCAATGAGTGCTAATAACGAAAGACGAGTTAGAACCTAGGCGGCATGCACAGAAGGTGCTTGTTACTGAATGGAGATGATGCAGATGGAGATGACAGAGAGAAAGCTAAAGATACTACATGCTATTATCAACGATTATGTTAAATCTGCTGAACCTGTCGGTTCAAGAGCTCTTGCTCGCAAGTTCGAGTTTGGAATCAGTCCTGCGACTATCAGGAATGAGATGAGTGACCTTGAGGAGATGGGTTATTTGACGCATCCACATACATCGGCGGGTAGAGTTCCTTCGGACAAGGCTTATCGCTTATACGTAAACCAGATGATGGAGAGACAGGAACTTACTGTAGATGAGAAGATGGCGATAGCTCATGAGCTTCAGGCAAGTATCAACGAGTTTGACAAAACCATAGAGCATGCGGCGAAAATTCTTTCTAAGATAACGAATTTGACATCATTTGCTTTGACGCCTACGGCGGCTGATGACAAGATCAAGTTCGTCAATCTTTTGCCGGTTGATAACCGCACGGTTGTGATGATGATAGTTTCAGATACAGGCAAGGTTAGCAATACAGCTCTGAGATTGGAAACGCCATGTAGCAGTGACAATCTACAGCTGCTGGCCAAGTCGATGACATATAAGTATAGAGGAAGGACACTTACAGATGTGCTGACAGGTAACATCATAGAGTGCTTCCATAACGATGTCGAGGCTATGGATAAGCTAGAGCAGGATATCATGCCGGACTTTTTGAAGACGCTTGAGGAGATGCTCAATGTTCAACTGTATATGGATGGAATGACCAATATATTTGATCTTCCGGAGTACAACGATATAGAACGTGCAAAGAGTTTCTTCAATATATTTAGTCATAAGGACGAGTTCATCAAGACTGTCATAAATAGAGACACGGGAATGATAGTAACGATAGGCGAAGAGAATATGGACGAGCAGATGAATGACTATTCTATGATAACAGCCACGTACAGTGTGGATGGTAAGCAGGTAGGCAAGATTGGTGTAATCGGTCCTAAGAGAATGAGATATGACAAAATAACTTCGATAATAGAGTATCTGACCGATAATTTAAATCAGAGCTTTCAGTTAGAAGAGGGAGGACACTATAGTGGCAAATAAAAAAAAATTGAATGCCGAAGCTGGCGAGCTTAAGGATGATAAATGCAAGGCCGGCAAGTCAAAGGATGATAAGTGCAAAGACAGTAATCTGAAGGGAGAGAAATGCAAGACCGGAGAGCCTAAGGACAAGGATGTAGATAATGCTGAGACAGCAGATGCCGAGGTGGAGGATACACCTAAGGAGGAAGAGAATGCTGACGATGATATGGCAAACAAGTACGTCAGACTTATGGCAGAGTTTCAGAATTACAAGAAGAGAGTTTCTAAGGAGAAAGATGACCTGAGAAGCTATGCGAATGAAAATCTGGTTCTGAGCCTTTTGGAGGTTCTTGACAACTTTGAGAGAGCTCTGAAGCACGATGCGGACGATGAAGGCTTTGTGGCCGGAATGCAGATGATTTTTAAGCAGATGATTGACAAGCTTAACAAGGCAGGACTTGAGGAGATAAAGGCTCTGGGCGCTGACTTTGATCCGAACTTCCACAATGCTGTTTTGACGGGCGATGATCCGCAGTACGAAAGCGGCAAAGTTACAGATGTAATGCAGAAGGGATACACGCTTAACGGCAAGGTTATCAGAGCTGCAATGGTTAAGGTAAACAACTAGTAATTAGTAAAAATAAATTAAGTATATTCAGGAGGAATTTGAAAATGGCAAAGGTAATAGGAATAGATTTAGGAACAACAAACAGCTGCGTTTCCGTAATGGAAGGTGGCGAACCAGTAGTAATTGCAAATGCAGAGGGTAACAGAACTACACCATCTATAGTAGGTTTCGCAAAGAACGGCGAAAGACTTGTAGGTGAGACAGCTAAGAGACAGGCTGTAACAAACCCTGAGAGAACAATAACTTCTATCAAGAGGCATATGGGTGAGGACTACACGGTTACAATCGATGACAAGAAGTATACACCACAGGACATCAGTGCTATGATTCTCGCTAAGCTGAAAGCTGACGCAGAGAGCTACTTGGGAGAGAAGGTTACCGAGGCTGTAATCACAGTTCCTGCATACTTCTCAGATGCACAGAAGCAGGCAACAAAGGATGCCGGTAAGATTGCTGGTCTTGATGTAAAGAGAATCATAAATGAGCCGACAGCAGCTTCACTAGCATATGGTTTGGATAAGGAAGAAGGAACACACAAGATTCTAGTATATGATTTGGGTGGTGGTACATTCGATGTATCCATCCTTGAGCTTGGCGACGGAGTATTCGAAGTTCTCGCAACAAACGGTGATACAATGCTCGGTGGTGACGACTTTGATAACAAGGTGGTTACATATCTTGCAGATACATTCGCACAGGAGAACGGAGTTGACCTAAGAGCAGACAAGATGGCTCTACAGAGGCTTAAGGAAGCAGCTGAGAAGGCAAAGAAGGAACTTTCAAGTGCTCAGACAACGAATATAAACCTTCCATTTATCACAGTTACAGCTGATGGTCCACTTCACCTAAATATGGATCTATCAAGAGCTAAGTTTGAGCAGCTTACTGCAGATTTGGTTGAGAAATCCGTTGCACCTATGAAGAAAGCTATGAAAGATGCCGGTGTTACAAACAGCGACATCGAAAAGGTAATCCTCGTAGGCGGTTCAACAAGAATACCTGCTGTACAGGAAGCTGTAAAGAAAGTTACAGGTAAGGATCCATTCAAGGGAATTAACCCTGATGAGTGCGTAGCAATCGGTGCTGCAATTCAGGCCGGTGTTTTGACAGGAGAGGTTAATGACGTTCTTCTGCTGGATGTAACACCACTTTCACTTTCAATCGAAACTTTAGGAGGAGTTGCAACAAAACTTATTGAGAGAAATACAACAATTCCAACAAAGAAGAGCCAGGTTTTCTCGACAGCTGCAGATAACCAGACTGCTGTAGACATTCACGTAATGCAGGGTGAAAGAGAGATGGCAAATGATAATATCTCCCTTGGAAAGTTCCAGCTCACAGGAATCGCTCCGGCTCCACGTGGAATTCCACAGATTGAAGTTACATTTGATATCGATGCTAACGGTATTGTAAATGTAAGTGCTAAGGACCTTGGAACAGGTAAGGAGCAGAAAATTACAATCACATCATCAACAAAGCTTTCAGAGGAAGAAATCCAAGCTAAGGTAAGAGAAGCTGAAGCTTATGCAGCTGAGGATAAGAAGAAGAAGGAAGCTATAGAGAATAGAAATCAGGCTGAAGCGCTTGTATATCAGACAGAGAAGACTCTTAAGGATCTGGAAGGAAAGATTTCTGCAGAGGATGAGACTGCTATCAAGGAAGCTACTGAGGAGCTAAAGAAAGCTCTTGAGGCTAACAACGAAGAAGATATCAAGGCTAAGTCGGAAGCACTTTCAGCTAAGTTTACAGAGGTATCTACAAAGCTGTATCAGCAGAGCGGTGCTGAAGCAGGTCCTGATATGTCAGGCATGGGCGGAGCAGACCAGAGTGCAGGTGCAGATGCAGGTAGCAAAGCAAACGACAATGTAGTTGATGCGGATTACACTGTTGTAGATGATGAGAATAAATAAAGGAAAGATTTAGCTTAACTCGCAAGAGGATTTGCCTCAGGGCAAATCCTCGTTTGCGGTTAGTAAAGGTGAGAATATGGCAGAAAAGAGAGATTACTATGAGGTTCTGGGGCTAAAGAAAGGTGCCTCAGAAGATGAGATAAAAAAAGCATTCCGAAAGCTGGCAATGAAGTATCATCCTGATAGAAATCCCGGCGATAAGGCTGCAGAAGAGAAATTCAAGGAGATAAACGAGGCATATGCCGTTCTTTCAGATGCTGATAAGAAAGAAAAGTACGACCGTTTCGGACATGCAGGCGTAGATCCAAATGCCGGCTTTGGTCAAGGAGGATTCTCCGGCGCCGGATTTGAGGATATCTTTGATATGTTTGGTGGTATGTTTAGCGGTGGATTTAGTGGCGGAGGCTTCGGAGGAAGAAAAAACGGACCTCAGAAGGGAAGAGATCTTCAGAAGCGCGTTACAATTGAGTTTAACGAAGCTGCCTTCGGCACAGATAAGAAGATAAGACTTACCAAGATGGTTAAGTGTCATACATGTGGTGGTGAGGGTAATGCGCCCGGAACTGAGAAGCACACATGCTCAAGGTGTAACGGAAAGGGTGTCATAGACAGCATCCAGAAAACACCTTTTGGTCAGTTCCACAGTCAGAGCACATGCCCGGAATGTAATGGAACAGGATATAAGATAGAGACTCCATGTCCTGATTGTAACGGAACGGGAAGCGTTCGTAAGACGATAACAATAGACGTTAAGATTCCGGCAGGAGTCGATACTGATACTGTAATTCCTCTAAGAGGACAGGGCGAGCCGGGAGTGAACGGCGGTCCTGCAGGGGATTTATACATAGTGCTGGATGTAAAACCACACAAGCTTTTTAAGCGTGTTGGAGATGATTTATACCTGGATATGCCGATTACTTTTGTTCAGGCAACGCTTGGAGATGAGATTACGGTGCCAACGCTTGACGGCAAGGTATCATACAAAATTCCGGCAGGAACACAGCCTGAGACTGTTTTCAGACTCAAAGGTAAGGGAGTTAAGAATGTTAGAAATGGCAGGATGGGTGCACTTTATGTAAAGGTGCAGCTGGAGGTTCCAACGAAGCTTAGTGCAAAGCAACGCAAAGCCATAGAAGATATGGATGCAGCTCTGGATAAAAGTTGCTACCAAAAGAAAAACGGCTTTGCACAAAAGGTAAAAGAAATATTTGGGTTTTAATAAATAAGCTGTTGACATGGCTTGTAAAGCTATTTTCAACTATGTACGATATTTTGTAAACCAAATTATAAAATAGTTTACTAACGAAATCCATAATGATATAATAACCTTCGTAATTTACTACGGAGGTTATTATTATGATTACAGACAAAATTCAAAACAAGACAGGCAGATTAGCAATGGTAGCTCTATTTACAGCGCTGGTATCAGTCGGTGCTTTCATTAAGATCCCCATGCCCTTCATGGACTATATAACCATGCAACTCTTCTTTGTTATCCTTTCAGGCTTTGTACTAGGTAGCAAGCTAGGTGCACTTTCCCTTACAATATATCTGCTTCTCGGAATATGCGGAGTTCCGGTTTTCGCCGGTGGCGGAGGCTTTAACTATGTGCTCATGCCGACATTTGGATATATCATCTCCTTCATCTTTGCATCATATGCAATCGGATACATCTCAGAGAGAGGAACACCTAGCATGAAGAGATACTTCTTCGCATCGATGGTCGGCTTTGTACTGATTTATGCCATAGGAATCGCATACAAGCTGATCATCATGCTCTGCTACATCAAAACAGACAAGGCTATCTCGGTACTTCTTCTCTCATCAGTTTCGATTCAGATGCCTATCGACATTGTCAAATGCTTCATAGTTGCTACGGTAGCACTTCAACTTAAGAAGGTAGTTTCCAAGATGTCGCTATAAGACATTTCTCGAGATTTACATCAAAAGGGAAAGACCATATTTATTGCTAATTAGCTTCGCAAATGATATATTTTAAGCGAGGCTATTTTATTTTTTGAGCCCAAAGGAGTTATAAGCATGAAATATATAGAAGTAAAGATTAAGACGAGTAAAAGTGGAATCGACGCGGTTCTCGCTGCACTTATGAACATAGGAATAAACGATGCGATGATAGATGATCCGGATGAAATTCTCGCTATGATAGCCTCACCAGGGCCAAGCGAGTGGTATGATGAGAGTCAGATACCGGATGTGAGCATGATTGAGCCTGCGGTTACTGTTTTCTTTTCAGACGATGAGGAAGGTCATGGCAGAGCAAATGATGTAAGACAAGCTATAGAGAATCTGGCTAAATCCGCCTCCGAAGGGTTCTACGGAATTGATGCGGACCTAGGAGAGCTGTCGGTTAGTGCCAAGGTAGAAGATGATGTTCTATGGCGAGATAAGTGGAAAGAGTACTTTAAGCCGACAAAGCTTTCTAATACCATAGTAGTAAAACCCACATGGTGCGAGTATGAACCTAGCGAGGGAGATAATGTCATAGAGATAGATCCGGGCATGGCCTTCGGAACAGGAACGCATGAGACGACAATGCTCTGTATAAGAATGATAGAAAAGTACATGCAGGACGGATTTAAGGTATTGGATGTAGGGAGTGGTTCGGGAATTCTCTCCATAGCCGCGGCAAAGCTGGGAGCATCTGATGTTCTTGGAATAGATATTGATGAGGATGCAGTCAGAGTATCAAATGAAAACTACGAGCTAAACAAGGTATCTGATAAAGCTAAAGCTATAATCGGCGACTTAACAGTAGGAGTTGATTATAAAGCAGATATTGTAGTAGCAAATCTACTGGCAGATATTGTTATGAGACTATCAAAGGATGTAACAAGACATCTGGGGGAAAAGGGGATATTCATAACATCGGGCATACTAACAGAAAAGTCTGAGGCGGTAGAAAACTGTATGAAGGAATGTGGATTTGAAATAGTCGAAAGAACTGAGCTCGGTGAGTGGTGTAGCTTGGTTGCTGTGAATACAGTGATATAGCAAGAAGTATTCATTTTTTAGGACAATCCTTGGCGATTTAAAAGGAGTAGCATAATGACAAAATTAGGAACAATAGAGAGCACATTGTTTGTGCCTATGCTTGGTAGAATTTACGCGAGCGAAAATTTTCCAAAGATACTTTATGATAAAAGAGCGCTTGAACTTAAAGAACAGCTCCCAAAGGATGTTGTGCACGATAATACGCAAAATCAGTACACATATCTTGCCTCGGCATCGCGCAGTGCAAATATTGATAGATATATCAAGGATTTCCTCAAGCGAAATCCAAGCGGAGCGATTGTTCAATTGGGGTGCGGACTTGAGACGACCTTCAATCGAAATGATGATGGGAAAACCAAATGGTATTCTATAGATCTTCCGGATGTAATCGAGTACAGAAGAACTCTATTGCCTGAATCATCAAGAGAGGTTTATATTGACGAGGATGCATTTTCCGATGTATGGATTAAAAAGATTCGTGAAGAGAGTGGAGACATTACCATACTCGTTATAGCAAGCGGACTCTTCTATTACTTTGAAGAGGAAAAAGTGATTTCGCTAATGAAGTTGCTGCATTCATATGGAAATATTGAACTTGTATTTGATACGGTTAACAGAAGAGGAATGCGTATGATGCAGAAGAAATGGATGAAGAAAGTCGGACATGAGGATGCAAAGATGTTCTTCTATGTGGATTCTGCTGACGAATTGGCATCAAAGACAGGCGGCTTCGTGCATGTGCTCGCTGAGGAAGAGTACTATAAGTATATAAATAAGGAAGGGCTTAAGCTCATAACAAAAATCAGTATGTATGTATCGGATCATATGAATATGGTCAAGATGATACATTTAAAATTATAGTTTATTTTAGTAAAAAATGATAGTCAGGAGAACATATATTTTTATAAGGTGGAATCTATGAAGATAAGAGAAATAGACAAAGGCGAAGTAAGGATGTACTTTGAATGTCTGAAGAAGATAGACCAGGAAACAAAGTTTATGATGTTTGAACCTGATGAGAGGCAGTTTGATGAAAATCTCATAACAAGTTATTTGACTAATAAGGACGATTTATTTATAGGGGCTTTTAGTGAACATGAAATTGTAGGTTTTTTGTCGGCGAAAAGAGGGAGTTTTAAGAGAATCAGGCACTCCGCATATATTGTTATTGGAATAAGGCAAGCCTTTCAAAGACAAGGGATTGGATCAAAGCTCTTTGATAAACTTGACGAATGGGCAAGAAAAAATCAGCTTAAAAGACTTGAACTGACAGTAGAAGTATCAAATACACCTGCTATAAATCTATATGAGAAACAGGGATTTTCTATTGAGGGAATCAAAAGGAAAACCATGTTGGTCGATGGTGAATTTGTTGACGAATATATGATGGCAAAGTTATATGGGTGATTTATTATGGTAAGAGAAGTGTTAAAAGAAGATTTACATGAATTGTTGAGTTTATATCTGTTTCTTCATGAGGATAGTATTCCTAATAACTCTGTTTATCTGGACAATACATGGAAAACGATTATTGAAGATGATAACCATCATATCATTGTCAATGAGATAAATGGTGAGATAGTCTCATCCTGTGTTTGTGTTATAATTCCTAATCTTACCAGGAATGTAAGACCTTATGCATTTATTGAAAACGTTGTTACAAGTGAAAAGTATCGTGGAAAAGGATATGCAAGGCAATGCCTTGATTATGCGAGAAATATAGCAATTGAGAACAACTGTTACAAAATGATGCTTTTGATGGGAACAAAGGAAGAAAAGACATTGGCTTTTTATAAGAATGCCGGCTATAACAGCGAGGATAAAAAAGCATTTATACAGTGGCTTGAGTAAAAGAAGGATGAATTTCTGCATGTTAGCAGAAGACAGAAGAATAGGTGAATTATAATGTGTATAGAATGTTACTGTGAAGAGAGCAGGAAAACTCCATTGTTAAATCCACTGGAATGCCTAAGCAATCATAAACAATATATTTGTGGAACTTGTGGGCGCTGCATCTGCATAGAGAAAGATCCTAAGCGTGGATTACAGAGATGGAATTTTCCGTTCAAAACACGGGATATTGCAAAGCTTTATCTGAGGACTGCCGATTATACGACGAAAAAAGCCTGTGGTATCTACGAAATAGAAAACAGCAAAGGCAGAGTTTCTTATAAAATCTTCTCTGATAAAGATGAGCTATCTGTTTATCTGAAGAAGAATAATGATAAAAAATGTAAACTGATGAAACCTGTTTTTACAATTGGCAAGTATATAGAATATCCAAACACTCAAGTTCGCAGGCTTAATTCAGATGAAATTGAGCTCTATATGAGTGAACAAAATATATAAAGAATTCACAACCACATAAAACTTAATGAATAGGCATAATAACCTATCTAAAAACTAAAAGAGTTTCTAGCTAAATACCAATAGCTAGAAGTTTTTTTGTTTAGATAAAAAAATAAAGGTACAGCTATTTTACCTTTCTTACACCGGCGCGGTGAGGAAATGATAAGAGTAGGCTTTTAAGATATTCTTTGCGTAATCGAAAATATAAAGAAAAAATATTTGACATGTATATGTCAAAGTGGTATTCTTATAAAGAATTATATAAAATATTTTAACTAAATTCTTTTAGATAAAATTTTTTACGTACTTCAAGCTTCCACGTGAGTGGAAAAAACAATGGTCTAATTTTGATTATTAAAGAAGAGAGAGGTATTTATAATGACTTTTGATAAGGTAAAGGAACTGATCGTTGAAACACTTAGCGTTGATGAGGACAAAATCAAGATGGAATCAAACCTGGCAGAGGATTTGAAAATTGACTCACTGGATGCAGTTGAGCTGGTTATGACCCTTGAGGAGGAGTTCGATATCAAGCTACCTGATGATGTACTAAAGCAGCTAAAGACAGTGGAAGACGTAGTTAAGTGCGTTGATCAGTATAAGGCTTAATCATGGAAGTTAAGAAAAGGGTCAAGGAATTAATAGAGATATTCGAGACCTCAGGCCTTTCGGAGATGGAGTTTGAAGCGGACGGACTTAAGCTTAAGCTTAAGAAAGCTTGTGCAGATACAAGCTCTGATATGTGCGAGGCTGTACCTAGTCGGCCTAATGCGGTGAGCAAGGCAGTAAAGACGGAATCAAAGACTGAGGAAGATGAGAGAAGCAAGGAGTATATTAAAAGTCCACTTGTCGGAACCCTTTATCTTGCGGCAAACCCGGAGAGCAAGCCATTCGTCAAGGTGGGCAGCAAGGTCAAGGAAGGCGAAACTATGTGCATAATCGAGGCTATGAAGATGATGAATGAACTCAAAGCGCCTTACAATCTGGTGGTAAAGAACATACTGCAAAACGATGGCGATATGGTTGAGTTTGATCAAAATATTTACGAGGTAGAGAGATGCTGAAGCGTGTCCTGGTTGCAAACAGAGGAGAGATTGCTCTGAGGATAATCAGAGAGTGCTTGGACAAAAATATAGAAACGGTGGCGATATATTCATCAGCTGACAAGGATTCGCTACATGTCCTGCTCGCAAATGAATCTGTTTGCGTAGGTGCTGCACCGCCATCGGAAAGCTATTTAAACATGGATAATATCATAGAGGCGGCGCTCGGAACAGGCTGTGATGCAGTCCATCCGGGCTTCGGCTTTCTATCGGAAAACCCAAGTTTTGCTGAGCTTTGCGAGGGAAATGATATTAAGTTTATCGGTCCGTCATCAAAGATTATTGAGCAGATGGGAAACAAGTCTGCGGCGCGTGAACTGATGATGAAAGCCGGCGTGCCTACTGTTCCGGGTTCAGACGGTGCAGTTTCGGATATCGATACAGCAAAGAGCATAGCTGAGAAGATTGGATTTCCTATTTTGATTAAAGCTTCCGCAGGTGGTGGCGGAAGAGGTATGCGAAGGGCAAATTCACTTGATGACATAGAGAGAGCCTTTGATGATGCGAGAGCGGAGGCAAGAGCTGCATTCGGCGATGATACAGTATATATAGAAAAGCTGATTTTAAGCCCTAAGCACATAGAAGTACAGATACTTTCAGATTCCTTTGGAAACACGATTCACCTAGGCGAGAGAAACTGCTCTATACAGAGGAAGAACCAGAAGATGCTGGAGGAGGCTCCGGCATTTGCTTTTGACCATGAACTTAGAGAGAATATGTGCGCAGCGGCAGTTAAAGCTGCCAAGGCTTGTAAATATGAGGGAGCAGGTACTGTTGAATTTGTGCTCGATGCTGAAAACAAGTTTTACTTTATCGAGATGAACACGAGAATTCAGGTTGAGCATCCCGTAACAGAAATGGTTACAGGAGTTAACATAGTAGCTCAGCAGATTAGAATCGCTTCAGGCTTGCCACTTGATATAAAACAGAGCGATGTGCAGATTAAAGGTCATGCGATTGAGTGCAGAATATGTGCTGAGAATCCTATTAGAGATTTTGCCGCTTCACCGGGACATGTGAATATGGTTCACTTTCCGGGTGGAAATGGTGTTAGAGTCGAGAGTGCGCTTTATAGCGGATGTGATATCAGTCCATATTATGATTCGATGGCAGCTAAGATTATCGTCTACGGTGACACTAGAGTCGAGGCGGTGAGAAGGATGAGAAGGGCTCTTGAGGAGACCATAATCGAGGGGATAGATACGACGCTATTGCTTCAGTATTTGATTTTATTTAATCGAATATTTCTTAGAGGAAATTATAACACTTCATTTATTGAAAAAGAGCAGGACTCACTTCTGGAGCTTTTGAGGACTGCAACTGATATAAGAGGAATATAATGGAAAAGATTTTAGGCGACAAGATAAAGCTGCTTAGATTTGTGAAGAAAATCAGCAAATCATCAGCGATGCTTGAGGAGATGCGCAGTGAAAACGAAATAATTGAGTGCAAGGGCTGCGAATTTCAGGCGCCAAAGAACGAGTGGAGAAAACACCTATACGCATGTCCAAAGTGCGGTAAGTACAAGAATATTGCAGCAAGAGTGCGCATCAAGTATGTATGCGATGAGGACAGTTTCAGAGAGTTCGGAAGATGGATAAAGGGGTATAATCCGCTCGATTTTCCTGAATATGATAAAAAGCTTTCAGATATGGAAAAGAAGACTGATATGCCGGAGGCTGTGGTCACCGGAACCTGCAGAATAGGCGGATATAAAGCCGTTATCTGCGTCATGGATTCCAGATTTATGATGGCCAGCATGGGTATGGCGGTAGGAGAGAAGATTACCAGGGCAGTAGAGTATGCGACCAAGAAAAAGCTTCCGCTGGTCATCTTTTCGGCCTCAGGAGGTGCGAGAATGCAGGAGGGGATGTTGTCTCTGATGCAGATGGCAAAGACCTCAGCCGCCATTGGTAAGCTGCGCGAGACGGGAGGCCTATTTATTTCGGTTATGACTAATCCGACTACGGGTGGCGTCACGGCGAGCTTTGCTTCCCTCGGCGATGTTCAGCTTGCGGAGCCGGGGGCACTCATCGGCTTTGCGGGTCCTAGAGTTATCAGTCAAACTATCGGTGAAAAGCTTCCTGAGGGCTTTCAGAGTGCGGAGTTCCTCTACGAGCACGGTCTCTTGGACGGGGTTGTTCCAAGGGCGGAACTGAAGGGCTATATTACCAGACTAATTTCTCTTCACCAAAAGGAGAAGAGAAGCCAGCTTGCTTCGGATAAGAATGAGCTTGCAGGAACGATTGATGGGGGGCTTGCAAGCCGCAGTGCCGATGAGCGTGTTTTGATAGCGAGAAACGAAGCTAGGCCTACCGGCAGGGATTATATTGATAGACTGATTTCCGACTTCTGCGAGTTTGGTGGAGACAGACTTCATGCTGAGGATGTCTCTATTGTCTGCGGTGTCGGAAGATTTCATGGAATTTCCGTTGTTGTCATAGCACAGGAGCGCGGAAAGAGTCTTGATGAAAAAATAAGTCACAGATTCGGTATGCCAAATCCCGAAGGCTATCGAAAGGCGGAAAGGCTCATGAAGCATGCTGACAGGTTTGGACTTCCTATAATCACCTTTGTTGATACTCCGGGAGCATATCCGGGAAAAGAGGCTGAGGAAAACGGTCAGGGCAGTGCGATAGCTCATTGCTTACTTACACTCAGCAGGCTGAGAGTACCGGTTGTAAACGTATTCGTCGGTGAAGGCGGAAGTGGCGGCGCGCTTGCGATAGGCTTCGGAGACTGCATGATCATGCTGGAAAACAGCGTATTTTCAATTCTTTCACCCGAGGGTTTTGCTTCTATTCTATACAAGGATTCTTCAAGGTGGAAGGAAGCCTGTGAAAATATGAAGATGACTGCAGCTGAGCTAAAGGAGATGGGTATCTGTGACTGCGTTATTAAAGAGGACGGTGAAGGTGCTCACGAAAAGAGTGAACCGGTATTCAAGAGACTTGATGCAGCTATAGCAGGAAATCTGGGAAGGCTGATGAAGCTAAGCGGTGAGGACATCGTAAAGCAGAGATACCGCAGGTTGCGTAAGGTCGGAAAGGAACTTATTTAGGATGATGAAGGAAAAGCTTGCCATGAAATTTATAGGAACCGGTCTTGCTCACGGCAAGAGAAAGGTTCTAAATGACGACCTGGCTAAGATTATGGATACCAGTGATGAGTGGATTAGAGAAAAGAGCGGCATCGAGAGCAGATGGTTTGCAGATGACGAAAGCAATGCAGATATAGCCTGTGAGGCATCAATTAGGGCTATAGAGGAATCAGGTCTTTCGGCTAGTGATATAGATGCGGTTATTGTGTGTACATTTACAGCAGACAAGGCTACTCCGGGGATTGCTACAGAGCTTTGCGGCATGCTCGGTCTTAGAGAGGACGTGCTCGCTACAGATGTAAATGGTGCTTGTTCAGGCTTCATATATGGGGCAATCATATCAAATGCACTTCTTCATAGCGGTAGTTACCAGAACATTTTGCTGGTCGGAAGTGAGAAGATAAGCAGTTTTATGAGCATGAAGGACAGAAGCTCTGATGTGCTTTTCGGAGACGGCGCCGGAGCTACTGTATGTAGCCTGAGAGAGGATGGATTCTTCTCACATCTTGAGGGAACTTTAACAAATTCTGAGGTTCTATACTGCGAGAGATTTGAGCAGAGAATCAGTATGCAAGGACAGGAGGTCTACAGATTTGCTGTAAACAAGATTCCAGAGGTAACTCAGGAGCTCCTTGATCAAAACGGTGTGCACAAAGAAGATGTCGATTACTACATATTCCACCAAGCTAATAAGCGCATTATCAGGAGCATTGCCTCAAAGCTGGGTATTCCTTTGGAAAAGTGCTTCATGAATATAGAGGAGTATGGAAATACGTCGGCAGCCAGCGTAGCTATAGCTATGGCTGATATGAAGGATAAGGGTATTCTTAAGCCCGGGATGCTTGCGGTAAGCGTAGGTTTTGGCGCCGGACTAACTTATGGAGGAATGCTTTTTAGGGCATAATGGGGATTGAATATGTACTTAAATAAAATTTTTAATATAGAATTTCCTATTTTTCAGGGAGGTATGGCACAGGTTGCTACAGGCTCGTTTGCAGCTGATGTATCAAATGCGGGTGCTATGGGAATCATCGGTACAGGGGCTATGAATGCTGAAATGCTCAAGGCGGAAATTGATGCTGTTAGAGCAAAGACAGAGAGGCCCTTTGGCATCAATCTGATGATGATGAATCCCGATGTTGAGAGAATGGCAGATGTCATTGCAGGCTCAGGTGCATCTCTCGTGACCACCGGTGCGGGAAATCCCGGCAAATACATTGAACTATGGAAGAGCAAGGGTATTAAGGTGTTTCCTGTTGTTTCATCTGTTGCACTTGCTAAGAGATTAGAGTCTATGGGTGCTGACGGAATGATAGCTGAAGGATGCGAGAGCGGTGGTCACATCGGTGAAATCACGACCATGGTTTTAGTTCCGCAGATAGCAGATGCCGTAAGCGTTCCCGTTGTTGCTGCCGGAGGTATTGCCTGTGGACGCCAGATGGCTGCTGCCGAGATTCTGGGAGCTACGGGAATTCAGGTCGGCACTGTACTGCTTGCAAGCGAGGAGTGTCCTATCCATCAAAACTATAAGGATGCAGTTATCAAGGCTAAGGATAGAAGCACTATCGTTACGGGAAGAAACTCCGGCGCGCCTGTGAGAGTCATCAAAAATCCTATGGCTCAGGAGTATCTCGAACACGAGAAGGCGGGAGCAGACCTTATGGAACTCGAAAAATACACGCTCGGAGCACTAAGAAGGGCAGTCCACGATGGCGATATTAAGAGAGGATCGCTTATGGCCGGTCAGGCTTCGGCACTCGTCAAGGAAGTGAAACCCCTTCGCAGTATATTCGAGCAGATGATGAGAGAATATGAGGACTGTAAAAATGAATTTTGTAAATAGAGCGTCCAACAAGGTCTTTGGGGACAAGCTCAAAATCCCGGTTATTCAGGGTGGAATGGGAGTCGGTATATCCATGGGAAGGCTTGCCGGAAGCGTCGCAGCTTGCGGTGGAATGGGAGTGATTTCAACTGCTTTGATCGGCTTTCGTGAGGAGGATTTCTATCAGAATCACGTAGAGGCTGATGTACGCGCCCTTAGAAAAGAGATACAAATCGCTAAGGAAATTGCTAATGGCAGGGGAATGATTGCAATAAATGCCATGACCGTAACTACTGACTACGGGGAATGTATCGAGGCTGCTGTCATGGAAGGAATAGATGTTATCATATCGGGTGCAGGGCTCCCCCTTGCCCTACCCGAACTGGTTGATGGCAAAGATGTCCTAATAGCTCCTATTGTCTCGAGTGCCAAGGCGGCAGCTTTGATCATGAGAAACTGGAATAAAAAATGTGAGAGAAGACCCGACTTCATAGTTGTTGAGGGCTCAGGTGCAGGCGGGCATCTAGGTTTTAAGAAGGAGGAATTGCTTGAGGAAAGCTACAAGCCTCTGACCGAGATAGTCTCAGATGTTGTAAAAGTCTGTGGAGATATACCTGTCTTTGCTGCAGGAGGTATCTTTGATACAGATGATATCAAAAAGGTACTCAAGTGCGGTGCCTACGGTGTTCAGATAGGAACGAGGTTCATCGCCTGTGATGAGTGCGATGCAAGTCTAGGATTCAAAAATAAGATAATAAAGGCTGGAAGTGAAGACCTAATGATTATACAAAGTCCTGTGGGGCTTCCGGGAAGGGCGCTCAAATCGGCGCTTCACGAGCAGGTCGAAAGAGAAGGCAGAAAGGCACCAAGCCGCTGCATAAACTGCATAAGCACATGTGACCCAAAGACGACACCGTATTGCATAAGTGAGGCTTTGATAGCGGGATTTAACGGAGATGAAGAAAACGGACTCTTCTTCAGCGGTGAAAACTGCGGAAGGATAGACAAAATAGTTAGTGTCAAAGACCTTATGGATGAACTGTCAAAGGGCTTTGAATAAATTTAAAGCGAGGAGAATGAAATGAAAACAGCTTTTTTATTTGCCGGACAGGGAAGTCAAAAGCCCGGGATGGGAAAAGATCTGTACGCTGAATTTGAAGGATTTAAAAAATGCTTTGACAAACTGTCAGCTGAGCAGAGGCGCATCGCATTTGATGGAAGCATGGAGGAACTTTCTCAGACCCAAAACACGCAGGTTATTCTCTTAGCTTTCGGTATGGGAATATACAGCGTACTAAAGGAGAACGGAATCAAACCTGATTTTGCAGCGGGCTTAAGCCTCGGCGAATATACGGCTCTATGCAGTGCAGGAGTTTTTGAATACGAGGATGCGCTAAAGCTCGTTCAGTTTAGAGCAAACGAGATGGTAAAGGCATCAAAGGACGTAGATTCAAGCATGGCCGCTGTTCTTGGACTAGAGCAGGAGCCACTTGCTGAGTGCTGCAAAGAGGCATCAAATGGGGATAAAAAGGCAGAGATAACAAATGTCAACTGTCCCGGACAGATTGTAATTTCCGGTGAGGCTTCAGCAGTAGCCAAGGCATCTGAGCTCGCTATGGGAAAGGGTGCAAGAAGGGTGATGCCGCTTTCGGTTTCAGGGCCTTTTCACACTTCATATATGAAACCGGTTGGAGATGCGCTTCTTGAGAAGACCAAGGAATTTAATTCGGGCGAAGGGGAGTTTCCTGTTTTGTTCAACTACACAGGAGATGTAAAACAAGCTGATGAATCAGTCTCAGAGCTTCTATCAATGCAGGTACAGTCAGGTGTTTTGATGGAAAAAATCATTAGAAAGCTCATAGAGCTGGGTGTTACAAACTTCGTTGAAATAGGTCCGGGAAATGCCCTTTCCGGTTTTGTTAAGAAAGTGGATCGCTCGGTGAAGACAACTAGCATCACTACGGCTGATGAGCTTCGCCAGGCTATTGAAGAGTTAGGAAGGTAATCGATATGGGAAATAGAGTTGCAATAGTTACAGGTGCCGGAAGAGGTATCGGAAGAGAGGCTGCGGTAAAGCTGGCACAAAGCGGAGTTGATGTTGTAATCAACTACAGCAGGAGCGAGGATGCTGCTTTAGAGACAAAGAAACTTTGCGAGGAGGCAGGAGCTAAGGCTGTCCTGGCAAAGGGGGATGTCTCGAGCGAAGAGGAGTGCAAGGCAATCGTAGATTTTGCAATAAGCGAGCTGGGAAGACTTGACATTCTCGTAAATAACGCCGGTATCACAAGGGATGGACTTGGCGTGAGAATGAGTGCAGAGGACTTTGATAGCGTCGTAAAGACCAATCTCTACGGACCTTTCTATATGATTAAAGCGGCTGCTTCTGTGATGATGAGAAAGAGATACGGAAGAATTGTAAACATATCATCTGTCACAGGAATCGTCGGAAATGCAGGTCAGGTAAACTATGCTGCAGCAAAGGCCGGAATCATAGGTATGACAAAGAGCTTTGCTAGAGAGCTGGCAGGTAGAGGCGTTACTGTAAACGCTGTTGCACCGGGATTTATCAGCACTGCTATGACAGATGCTATGCCTGAAGAGGCTGCCGAAAAGCTAAAGAATAATATTCCAATGGGAAGAGCCGGAACCACGGCAGATGTTGCAAGTGCAATTCTATTTTTGACGACTGAAGAGTCAGGATACATTACAGGAGAGGTTCTCAAGGTCGATGGCGGAATGGCTATGTAGGAGGAAATTATGAAGAGAAGAGTTGTTGTTACAGGTATCGGAGCAGTTTCCCCTATAGGAATCGGAAGCTCAAATATGTGGGAAAACGCTAAGGTCGGAAAGCTTGGTATAGATTTCATAACTCAGTTTGACACTGAAGAATCAAAGGTAAAAATCGCAGGAGAGGTCAAGGGCTTTGATCCTTGCGAAATCATGGATAAAATGGAAGCGAGAAGAACTGCAAGGTTCACGCAGTTTGCTCTTTATGCGGCAGAGGAAGCTTTCAAGCAGAGCGGTCTTGATATATCAAAAGAGGATGCACTTAGATGCGGTGTAAACGTTGCCAGTGGAATCGGCGGACTTCCGGTGATACAGCGTGAATGCCTAAGAGGAGATAAGCACGGCTATGATAGGGTTTCTCCGCTGTTTGTTCCATCCAGCATCACTAACATGGCGGCCGGAATGATAGCCATCAAATTAGGATTTAAGGGAAGCTGTACCTGTGTTGTTACGGCATGCGCATCAGCTTCAGACTCAATCGGAGCAGCCTTTCATCACATAAGAGATGGATATTCAGATGTTATGGCTTGTGGAGGCGCTGAAAGCTGCATATGCGAGTTAGGCATAGGGGGCTTTGCATCTATGAAAGCTCTTTCCGACTCGGATGATCCTACTCGTGCGTCTATTCCCTTTGATAAGGAGAGAAACGGATTTGTCATGGGTGAGGGAAGTGGAATATTAATTCTCGAGGAATATGATCATGCGGTTAAAAGAGGAGCCAAGATTTTAGGTGAAGTTGTCGGATACGGCGCAAGCTGCGATGCAAACCACATGACCGCACCTTTGGAAGATGGTAGCGGAGCTGCTGCTTGCATGACCTTGGCTATTAGAGATGCAGGCATAGATCCTTGTGAGATCGGATATATAAACGCTCACGGAACGGGAACACCACTAAACGATAAGGGTGAGACCAAGGCTGTAAAACTTGCCTTTGGTGAACACAGCAAGGAGCTTTTGATTTCATCAACAAAGTCGATGACCGGTCATCTTCTGGGTGCGAGTGGAGCTATTGAGGCTGTAATGACAATTAAGGCACTGGAGGAACAGTTTGCTCCTCCAACAGTAGGATACAAGGTTCCAGACGAGGATTGCGATCTCAAGATTTGTCATAACGAAGGAGTGGATTTTGACAGCGAATATGCTATGTCAAACTCACTAGGATTTGGTGGACATAATGCATCTTTGATTTTCAAAAGAGTTTAGTGTAGAATAAAGGAGATTGAGATGATTCTTAATTCAGAACAGATAAAAGAAATTCTTCCTCACAGATATCCCTTCCTTCTTGTCGACAGGATTACGGATATGGAGCCGGGTAAGTTTGCCAAGGGAATAAAGTGTGTATCTCAGAACGAGATGCACTTCATGGGACATTTTCCGCAGAAGGCTGTCATGCCCGGGGTTTTAATTCTGGAGGCTCTGGCTCAGACCGGTGCTTGCGCACTTCTTTGCGGCGAAGAGAACAAAGGAAAGCTGGCTTTCTTCGGTGGTGTCAAAAACTGCCGCTTTAAGAGACAGGTAGTTCCGGGGGACGTTTTGACTCTCGAGTGCGAAATCATAAAGAGCCGCGGTAATGTTGGCTTCGGGAATGTACTTGCGACCGTAGATGGTGAAGTGGCTTGCAGTGGGGAGATTTCATTCGCAATAGGATAATGGGAGAGATTTATGCTGAAAGAAAATTTTTCGCATGTTTATGACAAATTCAAACTGCTTTTGTACGATAAGGCATTTAATGATGGCGATGAGGATGCGCTTTCTGCATTTGAGGTTATCTGTATGGAGATAATAACAGCTCTCAATGAGCCTACCGTAAATGAATTTGCCGATGCGGCACACATGTCTTCACCAAATGCGACATACAGAGTAAACTGCCTTATCAAAAAGGGATATATTAACAAGAAACGCGGTGAAACCGATCGCAGGGAGTACTACCTCGAGGCGACCGAAAAGTACACCAAAAACTACGGTATGGTTTACGACTATATCGGAATTGTGTGTGATAGAATCAAAGAGAGATTCTCGGAAGAAGATGTAGAAAAGCTCGATGAAATTCTTGGCGTTGTCGCAAAGGAATTGACATATGAGGCAGATAGCTTTCATAGCGTTGCGATTAGAAAGCGTAAGCTCAGAGGGGCGAAAGCTTAGATAAGTTTAGATAGAATATGTGAAACCCAGGTAGCAGCTTTTGGTACATCGCCGGAGCTGCTATTTTGTGTGTATAAAAAGCAAACTTGCTTTTGTGCGTTATTTAGCTTATAATAAAGCACAAAAGGAAGTGAAAACGGTGAACCAAGATAAAATAAGAAAAATCATAAAACAGAATAACGGAATAATAACGGCAAAGGAATTATCATATAATAAAATCGACTCTTGGTATCTTACAAATATGTTGCAAAAAGGGGAGCTTGAAAGAGTAGCAAGAGGTATTTATTTTGATCCAAATTTTGACAATTATGATGAACTTTATTTCTTTCAACTTCAAAACAAGGCTTGTATTTATTCATATCATTCAGCACTATATCTACATAGATTGACAGATAGATTGCCTTTTATTAACGAGGTAACAGTAAAGCAAGGTTATAATGCATGGCGTATTAAGGATTCTGCAATTGTCCATCAAGTGAAAAAAGAATGGTATGAACTTGGTAAAGTTGAAATTAAAACCTATATGGGAAATCTTGTGTGTGCATATGATATGGAGAGAACTATTTGCGATTTAGTAAGAGATAGAAAAAATCAAGACACAGAGATATTTTCAAAGACCTGGAATCTATATATCAAGAAAGATTCTAAGGATATATGGAAACTAAGAGCATATGCAAAGGAATTTGGAATAGCACAGCAAATAGAGGAAATACTTGAGGTGATTGTACATGAATAAAGATAGCGTGACACGAAAACTAAGGAATAAAGCAAAGGAACTTAAAGTAGCGGTTTCTATGACATTTAGCTATAGAAAGACCGAAGTTTCAAAGGATGAAGCAAAAAATATTATCGGTCACATTAATGATGATTCTTTGATTAAAGAGAGATGGATAAGATATCAAAAGAAAAATCCATATGCGAACGGGATTGAATTTAGTGAAATAACAGAAAGTCTAAATGCTTTAGTCGAAATGTCTATGTAAATATTGAAAATAAAAATCCTTTAAATTAACCATTATTTTAAGGGGGTAAAAGTGTAATTAAGGGAAAGCATCTAAAGTAGGTGCTTTTTTGTAATAATTAGAAAACCCTCCTTACTGGTTGTACAGTAAGGAGGGTACATACCACATCGTCGTGGGCTTTATACACTATGTATTTAATTTGATTTGAGATTACTACTTAACCTCTAGTGGAGTATCTACAAGTGGTGTATCTCCGGCCTTTGTGTAAACCTTAATCATGTAGAAGGCAAATACTACAGCTGCAAATGCTATACCGATGATATCAGCAACCATTGCATTGATTCTGAAACCTTCCTTAGCCTGCAGAATATATGCGACTGTTACAGCTGACATATATGTTGCAGGAATTGATGCCATCCAACTGCTAATCTTGCTTCTGTAACGGCAGAGGTAAACTGCTATAGCCCAGAGAACCATCATAGCAAGCGTCTGGTTTGACCATGAGAAGTATCTCCAGATAACTGCATAGTTGAGCTTAGAAATTCCGTAACCTATTAGTAGAAGAGGAAGTGACAATAATAGTCTCTTCTTCTTATCCTGCTGGTCAATCTTGAACCAGTCAGCAATTGTAAGTCTTGCTGAACGGAATGCAGTATCTCCTGATGTGATAGGACATGCGATAACTCCTACCATAGCAAGGATACTACCTACACCGCCGAGCAGTGCCTTTGACATCTGATATACAGTGTTTGAGTTGCCTCCCTGCATATCTAGAAGAGCTTGTAGACCTGTGCCGTCTCCGGCTCTGTTGTAGTAGAATGCAACACCTGCAGATGCCCAGATAAGAGCGATAATACCTTCCGCAACCATTGCTCCGTAGAAGATCTTACGACCGTTCTTTTCGTTTGTCAGACAACGAGCCATCATTGGCGACTGTGTTGCGTGGAAGCCTGAGATAGCTCCGCAAGCAACTGTGATGAACATTAGAGGCCAAATTGGAAGCTTTTCCTTTGCAGGATACATGTTCTCAAAGTGATCCCAGAGCTCAAGCATTGGTCTTTCGCCTGAATGTAGAAGTGTTGCACCACCGATTCCAAGAGCCATGATTATAAGAGCAAGACCGAATACCGGGTAAATCTTACCGATGATCTTGTCGATTGGAAGTAGAGTTGCCAGGAAGTAGTATATAAGAACTACAATTGTCCAGAACTGAACTCCAAATGCATCCGGTGTCAGAAGTGCGATAAGCTGAGCAGGTCCAACCATGAATACAACACCGATCATAACTAGAAGCACAACTGAGAATACTCTCATGATAGTTTTCATGACAGGTCCAAGGTACTTTCCGACAATCTCTGATATTGAAGCACCGTTGTTTCTCTCAGAAAGCATTCCCGACAAGTAATCGTGAACACCACCAGCAAAAATTGTACCAAGTACAATCCAAAGATATACCACCGGTCCCCAAAGAGCACCTGAAAGAGCACCAAAGATTGGGCCTAATCCTGCGATGTTAAGGAGCTGGATAAGGAATGATCTACCCGGCTTCATTGGTATGAAGTCAACGCCATCTTCCTTAGTGTACGCAGGTGTCTTTCTGTCGTCCGGTCCGACGAGTCTTTCGACAACCTTTCCGTAGGTAAAGTAACCTGCAATGAGCAGTACTACACCCATGATAAATGAAATCATAAATTTCCTCCTTCATATTTTAAAATTTGAATCATATGAACAAAAATCACATACATAATTCACACAATAAATTATAAATGTTTATCAAAACAGTTTCAATTGTGATAGGCAGATGTTAATAATCTGATTTCTTATAACTAGTATTAAAAAGACTAATCACATATTACCTTCTGCATTGGAGAATGTAATAAACAATATAAAGTGCATAATTCAGCAGTCCCTAGATCAAAACATATTGCGAATCACATTAGAAAAAGTTATGATGTATGTGTCTAAAAGCTTATTTTTTTACTACCCTTGATATCAAATTTCAATCATAAATTAGACAAAAAAATAACATACTTCACCAAAAATTGAACATGGAGATAAAATGATAGATAAGAGCAAAGTGAACAGCTTTGATGTAATAGTAATAGGAGCTGGTGCATCCGGTATGATGGCGGCGGTTTCGGCAGCTCGCCTAGGTGCCGGAACTCTTTTGATTGAGAAAAATGATGCTCTCGGGAAGAAGCTTTTTCTTACAGGCGGGGGAAGATGTAATTTAACAAGCGCAGATAACAGGGATGAGCTGCTTGCTCAGATTCCCGTAAATGGGAAGTTCCTATATAGCAGTATGGCAAGCTTTGACAACAAGGATATAATGGATTTCTTTACCTCAGGCGGACTTAAGCTGAAGGTAGAAGACAAGGGCAGGGTTTTTCCGGTTACTAACTCATCAAGGAGCATAGTCGAGTTTTTTGCGCGTAAGTTAAAAAACTACGGAACAAAGCTGAAAACAGCGAGTGCGGTAGCAGAAATCATGCAAAGAAATGGCAAGGTCTATGGTGTTAGAACGAAGCAAGGCGAGGAATTCTACGCGAAATGCGTTATAGTTGCCTGCGGAGGAAAGTCCTTTCCATCGACGGGATCAAATGGAGACGGTTACGCGCTGATGAAAGCGCTGGGTCATAGCATAAGTCCACTCTATGCGGCAGAGGTTCCCATAGTATGTAGAAACTGCGGGAGTTTTCTCGCCGAACTTAGCGGTATATCGCTTCAAGATGTAAAACTCAGCGTATATGACAGGAAGAATAAAGTTGTATCTAGTCACGAGGGTGATTTGATTTTTACTCATTTTGGGATATCAGGCCCGATTACGCTTAGATGTTCGGGTTTTGTAAACAGTATAATGAGAAAAGAGAAAATGGGGACAATAAGGCTTAGCCTTGACCTCATTCCGCAAAAATCAAAAGGTGAAATCCTTGACGAGCTAAAATCTATGGCAAGAAATAGTGGAGAAAAGAAACTTAAAAGTTACCTAAAAGCTGATATACCAAAGAGACTAATAGCTTACCTTCTAAAGCTTGCAGGAATTTCAGACGGTCAAAAGCTCAAGCAGCTTCCTGAGAAGAAACTCGAGGAGTTTGTGGTACTTTTAAAGGGCATAGAGCTTAAGTCGGAGGGAACACTTTCGCTAGACAAGGCCTTTGTAACAGCAGGAGGGGTTTCGATTAAGGAGATAAATCCTAAAACCATGGAATCCAAGCTGGTTCCAGGTGTCTACGCCTGCGGAGAGGTTCTCGATGTCAGCGGATATACAGGTGGATATAACCTCACCATAGCTTTTTCGACAGGATATACGGCAGGCACTTTTGCTGCGACTAAAGCTATGGGAAATGAGTAAATAAATAAGTAAATAGAATTAAATTTGATAGGAGCTAAGAGTGTACAGAATTAGCCAGATAAAGCTCGCACTAGATGAGCCGAAAGAGCTGCTTCCAAAGAAAATCAAGAAGAAGCTCGGAAACAACATAGATATAAAGGATTACAGAATTGTAAAGGAGTCGATAGACGCCAGGGATAAGAGCGATATTAAATTTGTCTATACGGTTGATTTTGATGTTGAGCAAAGGAAGGGATTTGAGAAGCAGGCACTAAAACCAAACCCTAAGAAGAATCTTTCCATAGCACCTGATATGAGCTATAAAGCGGCCGTCCCCGGCATGCGTGAGCTAAAGCATAGACCTGTGATTGTCGGCTTTGGGCCTTGCGGGATTTTTTGTGCTCTGATACTGGCTCAGCAGGGATATAGACCTATAGTTCTCGAAAGAGGTAAGTGCGTGAGCGAGCGCACTGAAGATGTTCAGCGCTTCTGGAATGGCGGGGATTTAAACACTGAGTCTAACGTGCAGTTTGGTGAAGGCGGCGCCGGAACATTTTCTGACGGTAAGCTGACGACGGGAATCAAGGATACTAGGATTCACAAGGTGTTAAGTGAATTTGTCAGTGCGGGAGCGCCTGAGGAAATATTATACAAAAACAAGCCTCACATAGGAACAGACCTCTTAAGAGATGTAGTCGCCAAGCTTCGCGAGGAGATAATTCGTCTCGGCGGTGAGATTAGATTTTCAAGCAAACTGATTGGCATAGATGCTCCTTCGGGTGAAATGAAAGCTATAGAGGTTCAGGATGTTTTGAGCGGCAAAAGCTATGTATTGGAAACAGAAAAGCTTGTGCTTGCCATAGGTCACAGCGCAAGAGATACCTTTAGATATGCACAGGAGCTTGGTATTGAGATGTCGGCAAAGCCTTTTTCCATAGGCGTGAGAATAGAGCATCCGCAGGAGATGGTAGACGAGGCTCAGTATGGCAAGACTAAGGGACTTCCGCCGGCAGAATATAAGCTGTCTTATCGTTGCAAAAACGGAAGAGGTGTCTACACATTTTGCATGTGCCCGGGCGGTGAGGTAATAATGTCTTCATCTCAGGAGGGCGGTGTTGTTACAAACGGCATGAGCAATCACAGTCGTGATAGTGGAACTGCTAATAGTGGACTTCTTGTCGATGTCAGGGTTTCCGATTTTGATGGAGATGACGCACTGGCAGGAGTAGAATTTCAGGAAAAGTACGAGAGGCTCGCGTATAAAAACGGTGGCGGACGCTACGCCTTTCCAAAGACTTGCTGGGCTGAATTCAGGGATGGAGATGAGGGCGCAAAGGCAGTTATAGATTCGCTTCCTGACTTTGCAGTCGAGTCAATTAGAGAGGCTATGCCGCATCTTGGAAGAAAGCTCAAAGGTTTTGACGCTGACAATGCAGTGATGAAGGCAGTAGAAACGAGAAGTTCTTCACCTGTTAGATTTTTTAGGGACGATAAGCTTCAGGGAAGTATCAAAGGTATTTACCCCGCAGGTGAGGGTGCAGGATATGCCGGTGGTATAACGAGTGCAGCATGCGACGGCATAAAGGTTGCCGAGAGGATTATCGAGGAATTTTATTTTAAGGGATAGCTTTGCAAAGGTGGGAAAACCGAATGAAAAGCTCTATAGAATTTTTGATCATGAATAATAGATAAAGGATATAAATTTGAGAGTATTGATTTATGGGTCAGGCGTAATAGGAAGTCTTTATGCAGCTTTATTTTCTGAAATGGAAGTAGAAGTAAGCATGTTTTCCAGAGGCAAACGCCTGAACGATTTACAAAGCCATGGACTTCGATATAAGAAGAATAATGAGATACGCAAAGCCAAAGTAACTGTCATATCTAAACTTCGGGATGAAGACAATTACGATTTCATTTTGCTTGCGGTAAAAGAAAATCAGTTACGCATTGCTTTGGAAGAACTAAAAACGAATATAAGTCCTAATATTGTTACCATGGTTAACTCTTTAAAAACTCGAAATGAGTTGGAATTGATTTGTGGTAAGGGGCGTATCATTCAGGCTTTTCCCGGTGCGGGAGGCAGCTTTGATGGAGAAGTTTTAGATGCAGAACTTACTCCTCGCATAGTTCAGACAACTACAATAGGCATGACAGACGGGCATGAAAAGAAACTTCTCAAACTGTTTAAATCAGCAAAGATTCCTTGCCAAATCGTCAAAGACATGCACGCATGGCAGATTTGTCATCTTGCAATGGTTGTGCCGATTGCGGACGCATATTATGAATCGGATAATCCAAAGAGAGCCGGCTATGACAGAAATCTCATGAAGAATACAGCAAATCAAATCAAAAGAAATCTATCGGAACTTAGATCAAAGCAAGTCGAGCTTACTCCGACAAAAATGAAAGTAATTAGACTTATTCCAACTTCAATTTTAGGTGCCGTTCTTGGATTCGTGTTCAGAAGCAGTTTCGGTGATAAATTCATGTACCGTCATTCAATGAAAGCTCCTGATGAAATGAGAATTTTACACGACAAATTCTACAGTTACATTGAATGCAATGAAAATCGCAAAATTCCTCAAGCTCCATGTAGATGAAGTATTCTTTTTAGATGATTAAAAATAACAAGGCAAAGCAAGCTATTAAATAAACAGACAAAATATGACTAAAACAGTAAGTTCAAGCATAGGGCTTACTGTTTTTCTTTGGATAAAACTAATCCCGTTTATCAAAACTGTATATATATAAATAATAAATTATAACAAATACAATAGGGATAAAAATGCAATTTATCCGCAAATTGTATACTATAAAAAATAAATTATTGTATATTTAACAAATATAGATTGGTGATAAAATAATATTGTAATATTGTTTTAGTATGATAAATAGGAGTTATACAGATGGAAAATAGAAAAAAAATTACAACACAAGAGCTCGTAATTACAGCGCTATTCATAGCCTTGGTTTATGTTGCAACATGGCTGATTAACATTAGACTTCCGCTTGCAGGAAGCGGCGGACTGATTCACCTTGGCAACGTGCCTCTATTTATTGGAGCAATGCTCTTTGGTAGAAGGACAGGAGCGATAGCCGGTGCTTGCGGAATGGGCCTCTTTGATATAATGAGCGGATGGGGTGCATGGGCACCATTTACCTTCGTAATAGTTGGCTTAATGGGATATACGGTTGGATACTTCGCGGAGAAGAAACCAATCAAAAATACATTTGTAAATAATTTGGTTTCACTGGTTCTAGCGCTGGCTATCAAGCTGGTCGGCTACTACTTCGCAGAGGTTCTTTTGACCGGAAACTGGATTGCTCCATTCGGATCAATGCCGGGTAATATAACACAGGTTGGATTTGCAATAGTTGTAGCACTTATAGTAGCGCCTGTTTTGAAGCTGGCAACAAGGAAGGTACCCGGTAGCATAGAATGTACAAGATAATGACGGCAGGACCAACGCAGGTCAGAGAAAATGTAAGATTAGAGAGAAGCAAGGAGTTTACAAACCCGGATATAGATCCTAAGTTCTTTGATTTCTACAGGGAGACCTGTGAGCTTCTATCAAAGGCAATGCACACAGACACCAAAGCTTTCATCCTAGGTGGAGAAGGCATCCTCGGACTCGAGGCTGCATGTGCTTCTTTAACTGAAGAGGGCGATAGAGTTTTGGTAATCGATAATGGGATCTTCGGCAAGGGATTTGCTGATTTTGTTAGCATGTACGGCGGAGAGCCAGTGCTATTTAGCAGTGACTATAGAAATCCAGTCAACATAGATGAGCTAAGAGATTTCCTATCAAAGGATAGCGACTTTAAGTATGCGACTGTGGTTCACTGCGACACGCCAAGTGGTGTAATGAACGATGTCGAAAGCATCAGTAAGCTCTTTGATGAGTTTGGAATTTTGACGGTCTGCGACTCGGTAGCAGGAATGTTTGGCGAGCCGCTGGATATAAATAATTCTAAGATAGATATACTATGCGGAGGTTCGCAAAAGGCACTTTCAGCTCCTCCGGGATTAACTATGGTTTGGGTTAGTGACAGGGCTTTTGAGACAATGCAAAATCGTAAAACTCCTATCAAAGCTTTCTATGCAAACCTTCTTCTCATCAAGGATTACTACGAAAATCAGTGGTTCCCATACACGATGCCGGCAAGCGACATCATGGGTCTAAGAGTTGCAATAGATAACTATCTTAAGGATGCAGGTTTTCAGAAGAGACACGAGCGCCTTGCAAAGGCTGTGAGAAATGCAGTAGAGAAGGCCGGGCTCAAGCTCTATCTTGAGAGCGGATTTTCTAACAATGTAACTGTAATTGAAATCCCCGAGGGAATTACTGAGGATGAGATTTTGAGCGGACTCAGAGATGAGTTTGGCATTTTGATAAGCGGTTGTTTTGATGTGCTAAAGGGCAAGGTTATCAGAATCGGTCACATGGGAGAAAATGCAAATAAAGAAGACATTGCACAAACTCTTGCAGGACTTCAGAATATACTTGAGGCTCATGGAATCAAGCTCACCTGCGAAATGAAGGACGAATTTTTATTGTCTTGCTAATATCGACTGATTCAAGTAAAATACTCTTAAGTATTATTTAAATCAGTGAGAGTGAAGATGCTAAAAAACTACGTTTATTTGTTTTTTATGTCTATGCTTCCCATGGCTGAGCTTAGAGTGGCGGTACCATTTTCTCAGGCGCGTGATTTGCCGGTCATAGAGTCTCTGCTCATATGCATGATAGGTAACATGATACCTGTTCCGTTCATCTATTTATTTGCCAGAAAGATTCTAACATGGGGATGCAAAAGACCTTTTATATGGAAACCGTGCCGATTCTTTCTCAACAAAGGAGAGAAGGCCGGACACAAGCTCACGCAGAAGAGCGATAGAGGAGTTTTTATCGCGCTTTTGTTGTTTGTGGGTATTCCTATTCCGGGAACAGGAGCTTGGACGGGAACGCTTGCAGCGAGCATCCTCGATATAGATTTTAAGAAGACGGTGCTGTCGGTAACGCTGGGCGTTGCACTTGCCGGCGTAATCATGATGATTGCAAGCGTCGTCGGACTAAATATTTTTAACTAGTAAGGGCCAATTCGGCCTTTTTTACTTTGATGTAGGTGATAAGATGACAGCTAATTTTGATGGAGTAAGATCAAAGATGAGCACTTTGTGCTACATAGAGCGAGACGGTAAGTATCTGATGATGCATAGAGTACTTAAGGAAAACGATGTAAACAAGGACAAGTGGATAGGAGTCGGAGGCCATTTTGAGGTGGCGGAAAGTCCTGAAGAATGCCTGCTTCGCGAGGTCTACGAGGAAACCGGCTATAAGCTAAATGAGTATAGCTTCAGGGGAATTATTACCTTTGTTTACGGCAAAAAAGGACAGGAGACCGTAGAATATATGCATCTTTTCACTGCTCGTAATGTAGTTGGAGAACCTAAGTTATGCGATGAGGGAGTGCTTGAGTGGGTGTCAAAATCAGAACTTTTGGATTTGGAACTTTGGGAGGGAGATAAGATTTTCTTGAGACTTTTAGATGAAAGAGATGATTTCTTTTCTCTTAAGCTGGTTTATAATGAAGAAGACGAGTTGCTTGAATCCGCACTTGACGGAAAAGCCTTAAACTAGTGTACATAAACATACAAAAGGAGAACGCAAATGCCGGTAGCACTGATACCATCATTTCTATTTTACTGCTATATAAACGGAATAACGCCGGGACCTGCAAATCTCTGCAGTCTATCAGCTAGTCTTAACGCGGGGAAAAAGCTTGCGCTGAGACAGTGGTGGGGGATTTTCATCGGTTTTTTCATCGATGCGATGATAGCCGTTTTTTTGATTTACTTTGTTGGCGAGGTTCTCGGAAAATACATTAGCTATTTTGCATATATCGGAGCAGCATATATAATTTGGCTTGCAATACACATACTTAGAAGCACAGTGTCCCCGGAGACAAGTAAGCAGGTGAACTACAGCATAAAAACCGGACTCATAGTTCAGCTGACCAACGCCAAGGTCATATTGTTTTGCTTCACGGCTCTGGGTACATATGTTGCACCTTACAGTGATTCATTCGTGAACCTGTTTCTTGTAGGATGCTTCTTACCGTTCACGGGACCCGTGTGTAATATGATTTGGCTTCTTACCGGAGCAAAGCTAAGAAAGCTATTTATCAACCATCAAAAGGCGGTAAACATTGTCATGGCATTAGCGCTGATAGTTTGTGCAATAAGTGTGGTTTTAGCTTGATATAGTTCTCAGTTATAAGTAACCATAATGTGTGAGGGAAAAGACTCAAATGAAGAAAAGGATTAAATTTAGATATAATAAGCACTCTCCATGGCTGCTATATGTAATGCTAATCGCAGCAGTAACGCTTGGTCTTTTGGCTTACTATCTATTTCTTATAGTATCGGGGATTAATCAGGGACCTTACGGTGGACCTGAGTATTTCAGAAATCATACGAATCTTGCTCTTTTACTCATATTTGGACTCATTCCGGTCGCAATGCTTGTACCGACATTTATTTCCCTAAAGATATGGGGCGCTAAGGACGAAGAGGCGAGATTTGATATATATGATGATCATGTAGTATTATATTGGAAGGGCGAAGAACTACGTATCAAAAGAGGAGAGTTGAAAATCGAACTTCCAAGACCACAGGCTTTTTGTTATACGACATATATATTAAAGGTGCCCGGGCGCAGGATAGTATTGGTCGCTTCCCTAAATGAAAGAAAACGAGGAAGTGTAAAAAGCACACTTGAAAAAGCATTGCAAGAGCTGGCAAATTCTTTTTAACTTTTAATTAAAATTTAATAACTAACCCTCAAACCCCTTAAAATACAAGGAAATTTGCAAGAGTACAAGTTGAATTTACTACCAATTTACTACTTTTGAGGAAAGAGCCTTGATGTGATGTTAAACTCTTGCAGATAGGAACATTTTACCACAGATAGCACAAAGCATGTTGTGAGGATCAAAACTAAATAGGAAATCGTAAAAGCGGTGTTCTTTCGCTTCTGTTAAAGGAAGCATAGGATGCTAAAGGCGGCGCTTTTTAACGCTCCGTCCACAATAGGAAACTATTACACCTCACTTGTAAATCACGATATGTACGGAAGAAACGACTTCTAAAGGAGAAATCACTATGAAACAGGGAACCCTTATCTTTGACGAATACCGCGACCTTTTTGTTACGGCATCCGCAAGCTGCTTTCCGATCTCATGGGCTTTTTCAAAGCTGACCTCTCCCGGCTCAAAGGATTGTATCAGGTGATGGGCTAAATTGTTTCCTTTATCAAGTGCCTGTGAAAGCGTAAATGCAAATTCAATATCTGCGGTTTCATAGCTGCATCCGAAAGATGATACAAGCATTTTATCATCGGTTTTATCGGGGTTTTGGATATATTCAAGGGCTTTTTTCAGTGTGCTTTTAATAGGCTTAATCTTTGTAACCGCCATATTTCTTTTAATGCTCCTTTGATTTCTTCAATATCTTCCTGATACACATTCCCCGTTACATTTGCTCTTTTTGCAATCTGATTGATGTTGACACCGATTTTTTGAAGCTCTGCCGTCATGTTCTTTATATCGCTGTTATCGACCTGAATGATATATCCGTCTATTGCCATTTTCCGAAGGTACGCTTCCATGTTGCTTGTAGGCACCTGTTTCATTTTTTCTTCAATCAAAGTGCGTTCTTCTTCCGTAACACGAAATTTAATCTGCACATTTCTTTTTCTGTTATTCATAGGTGAATTTCCTTTCTGCTTTCATAGAGGGTTTGGGACACTCCCAGCAAGCAAAATCTCTATCACCGGTATTGTGGCAAACGGAGATTTTTACGGAAAGGGTACCCCTTTCCTATGCTTGCTATTCTTCTTATTCTTTAATCTCTACAACAACGGAAATTCACTTTTTGCCAAAGAATACATCTAATAAAAAATATATATGGAAAGAATTTTGTTCAGAAAATGGTCGTTAATATCTTAAATAAAAATAAACTAATTGGAGCTTTTTTTACCTATATAGAGTAGTTGGCCTTTTTAGAGCATGGTATAGTAAAACATATGTGTTAGATAACACTAACTGATACAGGAGGTAATATTATGAACAATAAATTACAGGCAAAAGATTTAATTAACATTGGTATCTTTACGACCATTTATTTTGTCATTTATTTTGCAACAATGATGCTGGGATATATTCCTATTCTTGATGTGTTGTTAGGACTGATATGCCCTATTACATGTGGAATCCCATTTATGCTTTATGTTACAAAAGTACGAAGTTTTGGCATGATTTCAATAACAGGAATAATTTTAGCAATACTCTTTACAGTTATGGGAAGTGGACTATTAGTAGCATCCTTTTGTATTGTCTGCGGTTTTTTAGCGGATATAATTATGAAAATGGGAAAATATCAGAGCATGAAGTATACAATAATCGGATATGCTGTTTTTTCTATTTTAACAATGGGCTTTTTCAGCAGGCTGTTTTTCATGAGAAATGAGTTCTTTATGACTATGGAAAAGGGCTATGGAAAAGAATACGCAGATGCACTTGCGGCACTTACGCCAAATTGGATGTACCCTGTTCTTGTTTTATCTTGTCTTATTGGTGGAATTTTAGGTGCGATATTGGGAAAAACTGTTCTTAAAAAACATTTCAAAAAAGCAGGTATTGCTTAATGGAAAATCTCAATCAATTACCATTTGAACAAAAATCCATTTTTCATATTGATCCGCGCACTAAAATTTTCTTAACTATTACAGTAACTACTATTATGTGTGCAGGAAAATTTGATGGGGCGATGATTTATATTCGCCCTATGGCTGCCATATTTCCCATTCTGATGTTGCTTTTTTCCATGCGATTAAAAGCAGCATTAAAGTTTTTTTTATTTTACGCGATACTTTTTTGTTTAAGTATATTTCTGTTTCCAACATTAAAAGGTGCATTTAGCTTTATGTTAGGTGCAGTATTAGGAATATATACGCAAATATTACCGGGAATAGTGATGGGATATTATCTTATTGATACAACAACAGTTAGTGAATTTATTGCTTCAATGGAAAAGATGCATATCCCGGAAAAAATAATCATTCCGATGTCTGTGGTATTTCGATTTTTCCCAACAGTAAAGGAAGAATACAGAGCTATTCAGGATGCTATGAAAATGCGAGGTATTACAACTTTTAGAAGCCCTATCAAGATGTTGGAATATCGTATTGTTCCACTAATGATTTCTATAACAAAAATTGGTGAAGAACTATCGGCAGCCGCACTTACTCGCGGATTAGGTAGTCCAACAAAAAGAACAAATATTTGCAAGATAGGATTTAATATGATTGATGCTATTTTTATTATAGCAGCACTCATATGTTGGATCGGTTTTCTGGTTTGATGAAATAGGGTGAAAAAATGATAGAGCTAAAAAATGTCAACTTCCAATATAATACGGAAGAAGCGTCTGGAGGTTTGCATGAAATAAATCTTGTAATTCCAAACGGAGAAGTTGTCCTGTTATGTGGACAATCAGGATGTGGAAAAACTACATTAACACGTTTGATAAATGGACTTATTCCAAATTACTATAATGGATATTTATCAGGTGATGTTATCATTGATAGTCATAATCTCAGGAATCTTTCGCTTTATGAAATTTCAAAATTTGTTGGAAGTGTGTTCCAAAATCCAAGAACTCAATTTTTCAATGTGGATTCAACAAGCGAATTAGCTTTTGCATGTGAAAACCAAGGATTACCTGAAAATAAAATTATCAGCAGCGTATTTGAGACAGCTACTCTGTTTAATATAAATCATCTCCTCGGTAAAAATATTTTTAATTTGTCCGGAGGAGAAAAGCAGAAAATAGCATGTGCTTCAGTATCAGTCAGTTCCCCTTCCATTATTGTATTAGATGAACCTTCTTCCAATTTAGATACACATTCAACAGATGATCTTCGGAAAATGATTTCAATATGGAAAAGTCAGGGTAAAACCATTGTGATAGCTGAACATCGTCTTTATTATTTGAGCGGGCTCTTTGATCGTGTAATATATATGGAAAATGGACGAATACAAAAAGAATATACCAGTACGGATATTGAAAAATTATCTATGTCCGAGCAAATAGAGATGGGGCTTCGCCCTTTTGAATTAAAATTATTTCCATTGTCTGTAAAGAACATGAAGCGAGAAAATGAGATACTTTTTTCAAATTTTTTCTTTTCATACACTAATAGAGATAAAGCTTTACAAGTTCCCTCTCTCTCTTTGCCGGCGTCAAATGTGATTGCAATTATAGGAAATAATGGTGCCGGAAAATCAACTTTTGCAAGATGTATTTGTGGACTTGAAAAAAGATGTAAGGGTATAATAACAATCAACAATAAAGCGTTAAATAGAAAACAGCGTCTTTCCTATTGCTATATGGTAATGCAGGATGTAAATCATCAACTTTTTGCCGAAAACATATATGAAGAATTGATATTAAGTATGAAAAAACCTGATGAATTAGAGATTGACTTGATATTAAAAAAATTCGAATTACTTCAATTCAAGGAAAAGCATCCGGCTTCACTTTCAGGAGGACAAAAACAAAGAGTAGCAATAGCAAGTGCTTTGGCCTCTCAACGTGAAATTATGATTTTTGATGAACCTACAAGTGGATTGGATCTTCTTCATATGCGAGATGTTGCAAAAGAACTTACTGATTTATCACAGATAGGAAAAACTGTACTTGTTGTTACTCATGATTATGAGCTTATAGCAAGTTGCTGCACTTATATACTTCATTTAGAAAATGGAATGGTGAAGGAGCAATATCCTTTAGATTTAAGTGGAACTGAACGCTTAAAGAAATTTTTCTTACTGCGAGGTGATAGTAGTGTTTGATATTGATAAAATTTTCAAAGAGCAAAAATTTCAATTACTCTGTAAAGATGATTTATGTTCTGTATATCAGATTAATGGTGGGAATGCGGATGGTACGGTTATATATTATCCTCTTTACCCGGGAATATCATTGATGTATAACAGTTTTCATTCTGAGGAAGGAACCGGAAGAAAAATAGAACCCGGTCATTATATTAGTATTCATCATTGTAGTGAAGGGAGAATGGAATCGGAAACTGCCTCAAATGAATATTTATATTTAGAACCGGGAGATATTTTGATTGAAAATTTGCATGTTGCAGAATATCGTTATTGCAGTTTTCCTTTGAGCCATTATCACGGTATTACAATCAATTTGTCTGTTACAGACATTATGGAAAGCAGTGTTAAGGAGCAGTTACAACTTTTTTCCATAGATTTATTTGATTTGGAGAAAAAATTTTCTTTGAATGAGAAGCCTTGTATTATACATGGGGATTCTTTAACCGATCATATTTTTTCCGAGATTTATAATGTGCCAGATTCAATTAAATCAGAATATCTTAAAATTAAAATTTTGGAGCTTCTTGTTTCATTAAAAATCGCGGATATATCCGCTGTTCGTAAAGAACGACCATACTTTTATAAAACCAAAGTTGAAAAAATAAAAGTTATAAAAAAATTTATAACGGCTGCACCAGAACATCATTATACGATTGAAGAACTTGCAAGACAATTTGATATTTCAGAGTCATCATTAAAAGAATGTTTCAAAGGAATCTACGGATCAGCAATATACACATATATGAAAAAATACAGAATAAATATGGCAGCAACGCTTCTTACAGAAACAGATAAAGCCGTTTCAACTATTGCAGGAGAGGTAGGATATTCTAATAGCAGTAAATTTGCGGAGGCGTTCAAAAGTATAAAAGGTGTGGCTCCATTGGAATATCGAAAAATTAAAATCTAAATGGAGTTAAGCATACCTATGTAGAGTAGATGAAAAATATAACGTTGATAGAATAGAGAGTGTCGAATAATACACGATACTCTCTATTTTTTATTAAAGGAGGAATAAATAATGAAAAAAAGGAGTTGGATTTCCATTGTCTTCTCCTTTGCATCACAATGTAAAGGCAAAATTATATTATCTGTTATATGTGCTTTGGTTAGTGTAGCATCAGGGCTTTTACCCTATTGGAGCGTTTATCATATTATTACTTCATTTATAGACGGTTCAGCTACAATTTCTAATGTTTGGGTATGGAGCTTGATAGCTGTATGCGGATATGCTTTTAGGTATATTTTTCATGGTATTTCTACAAGTCTGTCCCATGCATCTGCGTACAGTATTTTGGAGAACATACGACTTGCTCTTGCCGAGCGGCTAATGAGGGCTCCTCTTGGAACAGTAGTTGAAGAATCTGTTGGAAAATTGAAAAGCGTGATTGTAGATAGAGTTGAAACAATAGAATTACCTTTAGCGCATATGATTCCTGAAGGAATTTCTAATTTATGCCTACCTATTGCTGTTTTTATATATTTAATAAGCATAGATTGGCGTATGGCTCTTGCAATGTTAGTAACTGTACCGATTGCTGCTCTTGCATATTTTAGTATGATGAAAAACTTTAATAAACAGTATGCAGATTATATGGAATCCAGCAATTATGTAAATGGTGTAATTGTTGAATATGTTGAAGGAATAGAAGTAATCAAAGCTTTTAACCAATCTTCAACATCCTATGAAAAATTTTCAAAAGCCGTAGAATCATTTAAGGATTACACTTTGAATTGGTATAAAAGTGTGTGGAAACTAATGAACTTTGGAAATTCGGTGCTTCCATCCACCTTTTTAGGAACTCTACCGGTAGGAATGATTTTATATGCCACCGGTACATTATCCCCTGAAAACATGGTAATGTGTTTTATTCTTTCAATGGGCATCGTTGATCCTTTGATGAATTACACATTACATGTCAGTAATATTAAGGCTGTAGAATATGCGATTCACGATGTAGATAAGCTGCTACATGTAACAGAACTTCCTGATTCCAAAGAAGCAATTTCCATAGAGAACCATAATATAGAGCTTAAAAATGTTTCTTTCGCATATAGTAAAAATAAAGATAATAAAGTTCTTTCCAATATTACATTTTCCGTTCCTGAGGACTCTTTTACAGCTCTGGTAGGGCCTTCGGGAAGTGGTAAATCTACGATCGCACGACTTATAGCCCGGTTTTGGGATGTAGATGAAGGTTCTATAACTATTGGTGGTATAGATATACGTCAGATTCCTATATCTCAGTTATCTGACATAATAAGTTTTGTTACTCAAGATAATTTTCTCTTTCATTGCTCAATAAAAGAAAATATCCGAATGGGCAAACCATCCGCTACGGATGAAGAAGTTTATGCTGCTGCCAAGGCTGCTTGCTGTGATGATTTTATACAAAAGCTTGAACATGGATACGACACTCAAGCAGGCGATGCCGGAAATAGATTGTCTGGCGGAGAAAAACAAAGGATTTCTATTGCCAGAATGATACTAAAAAATGCTCCTATAGTTATTCTTGATGAAGCTACCGCTTTTGCAGATCAAGAAAATGAAGAAAAAATGCAACGATCAATATCTGCTCTAACCAAAGGGAAAATACTTTTTGTTATTGCACACAGATTATCTACTATAACAAACGCTAATCAAATTATTGTCTTAAAAAATGGAGAAATTCATTCGGTCGGTACACATAAATCGCTATTAGATTTCGATCCCCTCTATCGTAATATGTGGGAAGCTCATATAGGGGCAAGAAATTGGTCTGCAAATTCTAAACAGGAGGTGAAAAGCACATGTTCAGAACTGTAAAAAGGTTGATTGATTGGACTGGAAACTATAAAAAACGAGTATATATAGGATTTATCTTTGCTTTTTTGAATGGAATATTTACTGCTTTACCGATTATGCTGGCGTCTTATGGATTAAATGCCATTTTGAATGACTTTAGTGGAAAAGAGCCATTAGATTATACATTGATATGGAAACTCCTTTTTTCTGTTATTGTATGTGTACTATTACGATTTGTTTTTTCGTATCTGCGTGCAATTACTCAAGAAAGTGTAGGATATGAGGCAACGGCAGAGCAACGCATTAAGTTGGGAAATCTTTTCAAGAAAGTATCGCTTGGATTCTTCAATCACAATAATATAGGAGAATTATCTTCTGCTGCTACAACCGATCTTTCGTTTATAGAGATGTACTGCATGCATATGATAGATATTGTCGTTAATGGCCATATAACAGTTGTTGTGATGATAATATCTTTGACAATATTCTGTCCGGTAGCAGGAGTTATATCCTTAATAGGACTTCTTATTTCTACATGCATTATGTATGCACTTGAAAAAATATCGCACCGTAACGCAGTATTACATCAAAAAGCTCAAGATGAAATCGTAGAAAACACAATAGAATATTTGAGAGGAATGCAAGTCGTAAAAGCCTTCAAGCAGGAAGGCGCAGCCGTAGAAGGAATAAGGAACGCATTTCAAAATCATAAAAAAGTAAACATAAAATTAGAGTTAGAATATTGTCCGTATAATTGCTTACACCAGTTAATTCTTAAAACTACTTCCATTGGCGTAGTTATTGCATCAGCATATCTTACTTTGAATGGAAGTATGCCTATTTTTGTCATGCTTATGCTTGATATGTTTTCGTTTGTTTTATTCAATCACTTGGAAAAAGTGAATAGTGCTATCCATGTAATTGAGGTTATCAATGCGACATTGGACAAGCTTGATTCAATTCAGAAGGCAGAAGAAATTGACAAGAACGGAAAAGATATATCTTTAGATGCATATGATATAGAGTTTCAAAATGTTTCTTTTGCATATGATAAAAAAACAGTTTTATCAGATGTTAGCTTCACATTACCACAAGGTGCTACAACCGCAATCGTAGGTCCATCCGGAAGCGGGAAGACGACTATATGTAATTTAATTGCGAGATTCTATGATGTGAACAAAGGAAGTATACGAATAGACGGACACAATATAAAGGAAATGACATGTGAAAGTATTCTCCGCAATATTTCTATGGTATTTCAAAAAGTTTATCTATTCAATGATACAATCGCAAACAATATAAAGTTTGGTAACCCTGAGGCGACCTATGAAGATATTATAGCTGCAGCGAAAAAAGCAAGGTGTCATGAATTTATTGAAGCATTTCCAAATGGATATGAAACTATTGTTGAAGAAAGCGGAGCAAATTTATCCGGAGGAGAAAAGCAGAGAATTTCTATTGCACGTGCTATTCTAAAAAATTCCCCTATTATAATTCTTGACGAAGCAACTGCGAGTATTGATCCGGAAAATGAACATATGATTCAACAAGCTATTACAGAATTAACTAAAGGAAAGACAGTAATTGTTATTGCACACAGGTTAGCAACCATAGAGAACGCAGATCAAATACTTGTAATTGATAAAGGGAAAGTTGTTCAAAAAGGAACTCATCAGGAACTAATAAAACAAGAGGGTCTATATCAGCGTTTCATAAGTATAAGGGAACAAGCAGAAGGCTGGTCTTTCGCTTAAAGCGTTCTCAAAAACGAAATCGAAAGGTCTGTGGTAAGGAGATAAATTTTTTATGCACATAATAACATTACATCCAAAATAAGGCCGCTGTAAATAACGGAGAAGATTGAATTTAATAATATCATACGAAAATGCGGCGATACCTCCTTTGATACCGCCGTGTTTTCATAAGCTATAATCGAGTTTTGAACTCCCGCGCCTTTA